>CEWG01167065.1_pt1 | contig 11867 bp, 13 predicted proteins | sample 361411 | NCBI WGS metagenome assembly CEWG01 (sample SAMEA2622173, study PRJEB7988) | marine metagenome | biome: marine biome (ENVO:00000447); feature: surface water layer (ENVO:00002042); material: "saline water (ENVO:00002010), including plankton (ENVO:xxxxxxxx)" | depth 5 m | reverse complement strand
AAAGCAGAAGAAGAGGCTAAGGCTGCCACTGATGCAGCAGCAGCATTAGAAGCTATGACTCAAAATCATGCCAATTCAAATTAAAAATTTATAAATAAAAATTATTATTTATAAATTATTTATTTTTTTAACTTACGTGTTTTTTTACATCTTTTATCCATTTGAAATGTAGGAACCTTCTTTTCTTTAGGAACAATTTTTATTATACATTTTGATTTTTTTCCATATAATGGTTCTATACATCCCTTTTCTTTTTTACGAGTTTTTTTATGTCTTCTCGTCTCTTTCATTTTTATAAATTTTGTTTTTTTATCAATATCTATAGTGCATCTTGCTCTAAAATGTTCGTATCGCTCTCTTACTGATTCATATGATAATCCACTTTTTTTACCTAACATCTTATTTATGTGTTCATGCATATTGAACATCCAACGCGAGAAATTATTTCTGTTTTTTAAAGCTTTTTGAGTAAGAGGTAAATCTTTTAGGTTTTTTTTAAAATTCATTCTACAATACTTACATGGTAAAACAAATTTTAAATCCATAATAAATCGTTTATAGTTTTTTTTATCTTTTTGTGTAGGTTTAACTGGATAATTAAAACTAATAGTATGTAAACTGTGCCACAAACTTGGTCCCCAAACAGATGTTAGCATTCCATCTCCACTTGAAAAATCGTCCTTATCATATGTTTTTAATGATTTCTTTTTATTTTTTCGTGTGCGTCGTGTCATAGTTATATTATTAAAAGAAAATATTTTTTCCATCTACATAGTCAAAAATATTGTTTAAACTTGTTTTTTTAGCAATATCTAAATTGTATCTTATCTTCCATATTTGAATATATAATAATTTTTCACTTGGATAATTATTTTCATTTATATAAACTATCTTTCCCTTATAATTACGCAGATGCATTTAATTAAATATTTCATTATATCTTTATATTCGTTAAAATTTGTTTAATCGTATTCTTACATTATATTATATGCCGGATTTTGCAGAAACTGGAAAAAAAATTAAATCTTTATTTTTAAATAAAAAATTTTTAGTAATTGTTTTTGTAGTTGCTTTATTTTTAGGAGTAGCATTATATGTTTATAATAATTATATTGCACCCAGAATTAATCCTGATTTTGTCCCAAATAGAGAATTTGATACCGGTAGCGATGGCGGGGGTGGAGCAGATACTTCAGGTAAAGTTGCTGAAATATATTTATTTAGTGTAGAATGGTGTAATCATTCTAAAAATGCTAAACCAGAATGGAAAAGAATTAAAAAAGAGTTAGATGGAAAAAAACCAGAAAATTCTCATTATACTATTAATTTTATAGAATTAGATGGTGACCAAAACGAAAGTGAAATAGATACATTTGAATCAGAATATTTAACTCCTAATGGGAAAAAAATAGACGGATATCCAAGTATTTGGATGGTTAAAGGTACTGATGTTTATGAATTCGCTGCAAAACCTACTTATGCATCAATAAAAGAATTTATAGAAACATTAGTTTAAGTAATTCATAAATATTTTAGCATAGTCACAACCTTCTTCTATCAACGAATTTCTATCATCCTCATTTTCAATTAAGCCTTTTAATTTATTAAAAGTTATCTCCTTTGTAGGAATAACTAATTCATAATTTGAAACATTTTCAACTTTATAATTATAATTACAATCTAATAATTTATATACCAAATACAATCCAAGATAAAATATAGATGAATCTTCTTTTATTGGTTCTAAATCATCATATAATATTTTGAATCCTAATATTTCTTTAGAGTTAATATCAGGATTTTCCTTTTTCAAATCATTTAGACAAATATTTAAAGGATAAGGATTTATTAAACCTCCATCAATGGTACAATTACTTTTTACAAATTCTGGTTGAAATATAAATGGTAATGATGAGCTCATATAAATTGCATCTAATACCATCATATCTGGATGCGTTTTATAAGAAAATTGTTCTAACTTAAAAGTAGTCATATTTGTTGCAAAAATATTTAAATTAATTCCAGAATGATTATAAATATCCATAAATGTTGGATTTGTATTTATTCCCGCTTTTCTGAATAATGTTTTAAAAATACCTACCATAAAAGTTTTATCTAATAATCCTTTTTTTTGAAGAATATTTAAAACCGAATTTATTGAAAAATCAAAATATTTACGCCAATTTTTTTTTATTATGTATTCTCTCAAAACTTTCATTTCTATTTTTAAACACAACGCCAAACCTATTATTCCACCTACAGATGTTCCATATATTGTTTCTATCTCATCTAATTTTAAAAATTTATTATCAATTAAATAGTCTAATGCTCCAACTATATAAAATCCTTTATAGGCTCCTCCTGAAAAAACCAAGTGTTTTATTGTCATTAATTTTATATAATCGTTACTTTTTAATTGTTTTTTTCTAATAAAAAAATAAATGGATGATAAATTTAATGAAAAATTAGACTTAGATGAACTTTTTAAAGAAAAAAAACAAACTTATGAACATAAAATTAAAATTTATCAAAAAATTTTAGCACGAGTTCATAAAAAAATTAAAACTGTTTCTCGTATGAGAAATAGTGAAAAATTCAGTTTTTTTTTAATCCCCGAATTTATTCTTGGAATACCCAGATATGATATGGCTGAATGCACATCTTTTATTATTGAAAAATTAAGCGATAATGGATTTATGGTTAAATATACACATCCTAATTTATTATTTATTTCATGGCAACATTATCTACCAAAATATCAAAGAGTCGAAATTAAAAAAAAAACAGGTGTTTCCGTTGATGGTTATGGTAATGTTGTAACTAAAAAAAATAAACAACAAGATAAAGAAAGTTTAAATGGTCTTTTATTAAAAAATACTCCTGGAGAGAAAAAAGGTATTTTGAAAAAGAAAAATCAGAGAAATTACACTGATATTTCTACTTATAAACCAACCGGAAACCTTATTTACAACACAAAAATGATTCAAAGTATTGAAAATGTTACAGACTCTAATAAGAAAATTAGTATAGATTAGACCATTATGCTCTAAATTTTATAAATCTCAAAAAGTTACTCCCTACAAGATTTTTATCCAGTAACAACTTTTTTAAAAAACTATTTTGCGAAAATGAAAAATGGACATTTTTAAAATGTCCAAAATTGATATATACATGATTTTTTGTAAAAATTTTTATACCCAAAAATTAGTTTTTGAGCATCTTGTAGGAAATTTTTATAAATTAGTAAAAATAATTGTTACGATAATTTTTTAACAATTATTTTTAAAAGTATTTAGAGTCGTTTTTTTATATTTCCATATATTAAAAAATGGAAACAAAAAAAACGAAAAAAAAACGAAAATTAAAAAACAAAAAAATAGAATATTATTGTGAATGTTGTGACTATTCTACGTCTAAGAAAACAGACTTTAATAGACATTTATTAACAAAAAAACATCAACGAATGAAATCAGGCGTTTTTTTAATGCCAAAAAACGAAAATAGTAACGGACAGCATAATAGTTATTCTTGTAATTGTGGTAAATATTTTAAGAGCTATAGTGGTTTATGGAAGCATTCGAAAAAATGTAAAAAAAAGGATGAAAAAGTCGTTTTTTCTATTTCCAATGATTTCCAAAAGTTTCCAAAAAAATTTCCAAATGGAAATAAAAAAAACGAAAATGATGAAATATGTGATACAGAAAATATTGAAGACATTGATATGAAAATAAAACAGGTACAACTTGAAAATGCCATGTTAATGAATGAAAAGTTGAAAAAAGAGATAAACCAATTAGATAATCCACAACCTTCAACCAATTTACTAACAAATGAATTGGTTGAAACAATAGGTAAAATAGCAGGTAATAATAATTGTAACAATACAAACAACATTTCAATTAATATGTATTTAAATGAACATTGTAAGAATGCTATGAATTTAGAAGATTTTGTAAGAAATATAAAAGTAAGTCTTCAAGATTTAGATTTTTCAACAAAAAATGGATATGTGAAAGGTATAGAAAATATATTTATAAAACAATTGGAAGATTTAAAACCAACAGAAAGACCAATACATTGTAGTGATAAGAAAAGATTACAATTTTATGTAAAAGATGATGATACATGGAAGAAAGATGAAGACCATGAAAAATTAACAAAAAGTATAAAAGCAGTAAGTAATATTCAGGTCAAGAAAATGAGTGATTGGGAAAAACAAAACCCTGATTATACAAAAGACCCAGAAAAATCAGATAAATGGTCAAAAATGTTAGATAGTGTAATAGCAGGTGAAAATAGTCAAGAAGTTAAAAAGAATGAAACAAAAATTAAAAAGATATTAGGAAAAGTAGTGGATATTAAAGAAGAATTAAAAAGTAATTAATACATTGATTGTCTTTTTCTTTCAAAATTTCTAATACGTCTTCTGGAAGTTTCAATACCTTTACTATCAACAATAGCATTAAATAAAGATAATCCTTTATTAAAATCATCTTCACAACCAATGTATAATTGAAGTATAGTTTCCCTCGTTTGTTCAACTAATTTTTGTAATGATTCTTCTGTTAAGTTTGGATTGATTGTTAAAACTTTTTCTCTTTTGATAGGGTCAAGCCAATATGCAAATAATTGTTTAATAACAGACAATAAAGATTTTTCTAATTCTTGTGATTTAGTAATCATATTTTGAATATGTTGAGCATATTGTCGAAATAATCTATCATTAGGACTTCCAGTAAAGGAATGTTCCCAGCTATTTTTTTTACAAAGTGGATGATTATGATAATCTTGGAGCGGAATATCAGAAAATTTTTTAATTTCCCATTTAGATACTTTGACATTAGGGTCTTTTAATGATTCTAATTGTGATTTTTCATTTTTAAATAAAATGTATGCTTTATTTTTTTTAATATCAATAGATGTGATTTCACCATATTTATTGAAATATTGATGAATAAGTTTTTTAGAAGGTTTATTTTGAGATTTAACAACAATACCAACTTTATTAGGAAAGGGTAATCCAGAAGTAAATGCAACATAGAATTTTTCTAAATCATTATAATAGGAATTTTGAGCTTCTTCAGTAACTCCAACATATTTTCCAGTTTCAAAGTCGTATTCATCAAAATATAGTGATTGTAATTCAGGAATACCAATTTCATCTGTTAAAGATTTAGTTTGTATAGGTCTATTATCAATACCGTCAATAGTAGGAGGTCTTTCTTTAATATTCATTTTACAATTTTTAGGTTTTACACTTACTCTATTTTTAGTATTTTGATGTGGTTTAAGAGCGGCAATACGTCTTGCACACAATGGTAATTTATCATATTGATGTAATAATATTTCTTTTTGTTCATTAGTAACATCATCAGTATAGGTATATTTAGCATTAACTGTAGTAGCAATAGCAGCAAATAAATGTGCGATTTTAACATAAAATTTAGCGATACCGGTGCACATTCTTTTTTTTCTTGTATGTGAAGATACATCTAAGTTATCTAAATGAGTTTTATCAAAATATAAAACAGGAGCTTTTGAAATTTTATTAATTTGGACTCCTTTTCGTGTTTTTTGTTCTAAATAGTCAATATTCATACCATTCATATAGCGTTTAATTGCTCTTGCTGTTAAAATAACAAGTTTATTACAATAACTTGGTTTTTGCAAGTTTTTTAAATCTTGAAAACTGGCATTAGTAATATATTTAGCAGCAATATAATTAATAACAGTTTTAAATTTCATATGTTTGGTATGCTTATCCTTATAATTAGTATTTTCGCCACCCTTTTGTGGATGTAATAATGTAGATCCTTTATTACCCATATGATTAATATATATATTATAAAATTGAATTAAAAACAATTATTAATATATTAAATTAATGGCGTTCATGATGAGTAAAATAAATAAAACCAAACGTAAAACCAAAAAAAAAAATTTAAAAAAAATGTGGGATGCGTTTAGTAATGAGGGAGTAGATATGACAAAAAAATTAGAATTACATTATTCTAAAAGTGAGCAGAAACAAAAAGAAAATTGTGATTTATGTAATAGTGCATTAGCATATGTAGAAAATAAATTATTAACTTGTACAAACCCGAAATGTGGAATAATTTATAAAGATGTATTAGATTCAAGTCCTGAGTGGAGATATTATGGCGCAGATGATAGTAGTATGACAGATCCAACAAGATGTGGAATGCCAATAAATCCGTTATTAAAGGAATCTTCATATGGATGTAAAGTAGTATGTAATAGTCGTTCAACATATGAAATGAGGAAAATAAGAAGATATACAGAGTGGCAATCAATGCCATATAAAGAGAAATCACAATATGATGAATTTGAGAAAATTAAAACTTTATCGAGAAATGCAGGTATTCCAAAAATAATAATAGATGAAGCATTAAGACAACATAAAAAGATATCTGAAATGAAAACATTTAGGGGGTGTAACAGAGATGGAATCATAGCAGCATCAGTATATATTTCTTGTAGAATTCATAATTATCCAAGAACAGCGAAAGAGATAGCAACAATATTTGTTCTTGATAATACAAGTGCAACGAAAGGATGTAAAAATGCAGTAAATTTATTAAATGAAATGGAAGAATCAAATTTACTTGGAAGTAAAACGCATTTTCATCAAACAAAACCTATAGCATTTATAGAGAGGTATTGTAGTAGATTAAATTTAAATAAAGAATTAACAATGGTATGTAAATTTGTGGCAAATAAAATCGAGAAAAATAATATAATTCCAGAAAATACACCTCATTCAGTAGCAGCAGGAATTGTATATTTTGTAAGCCAGACGTGTAATTTAAATATAAGTAAAAAAAATGTAAATAATGTAAGTAAAATAAGTGAAGTGACAATAAATAAATGTTATAAAAAATTAGATAAACTAAAAAGTGAATTAATTCCAAATGTAATCATTAAAAAATATGGAGAGTAAATTAATTATTATTAATATTAATACTTAATTTACCATTTTAGCGATAATATCTTTTCTAACTTTATTCCAATGACCGGGACCTCCAGTTTTAGCTCCTCCCTGATGAGTTACTTGATTAGGATGAAGTCTATATAATACAAGTGGTTCTTGAAAATTATGAATTTTACCGTATTTTTTTAACATTCTTAATTCTAATTCAAAATCGTGTGATAAATCATCATTACCCCATGTTTCTTTTAAATTAATAGAATAATTACCAGCTTCTAATACCTTAGATTTTCTATAACAAACAGTAGGATGATTTATAAACCAATGAGGAAAAGTTTTAATGTAATCGTCCCATGTTATAGAAGGATGACGTGTCATATTAACAAACTTATCTTTTTCTGTTCCTTGGAACATTAAGATTTGTGCGCCACAAATAGCAATATCTGGGTTTTGTTCCATATATGATAATTGTTTTTGAATTCTATCTTCAACCATAATATCATCACTATCTAATTTTATAATAATTTCATTACTACATAAATTAATTCCTGTATTCAAAGAATGTCCAATACCTTTATTACCATCATTTTCGTGATATACAATATCAGTAAATCTACTATTTTGTTTAAAATTATCTAACATTTTTTTTAATAATGATGTATGAAGAGTATCAGAGCCATCATTAATCCAAACAACTTCAAATGCAATATGTCCAACTTGTTTAATAATAGAATCGAGGCAATCCTTAACATAGGATGCGTTAGTATTATAACTTGAAACAAGAATGCTAACTTTTTTTTGAGGAGAAAGAAATTGTGGTGGTAATTGTATAGTATTCATAATATCATAAGAATGTTTTGTAGAACCCCATTCTTGATTAGCATAAATTTTTTCATGACCTTTATATTCTACACCGGAGACGTGAATAGGTAAAAAATAATGACTGGGTAATATGGTAATATCTTTCCATTTTTGTTGCCAATATAAACGAGTTAATAATCCTGGTCCGACAGTTCTCCAAGCTCTTCTTCCAGTTTTTCGAACAGAAATTTCATTGTTTTTTATCCATTCAATAGCTAGTCTGGGCAATTCGTGTTTAGGCGGAAATGCCATAGTTCCAGTAGCAATTAAAGGGTGTGTTCTGGCTAATACATCATCATAATCAGCAGAGGGAGCCCATCCAGCACTTCTAACCTTTTCATTTTCAAAACCAGCAAATGCTTGATATTTATTAACTAAATAGGTAACAGGTTCGATGCAAAATGCATCAGCATCTACAAAAAATCCTCCATACTCATATAATAATTCCCACCTAATTATATCAGCCTTTCCATTTATTTCTTCCATTGAGTTAATTCTATCGGTTAATTTTAAAGTAAATCCTCTTTTCGTAATTTCTTCCTCTGTCCATCTAATATACTCAAAGCCTTCGGGTTCGTGTTTTTCCTTCCAAGTATCCATAAATTTTGTAGGAGGTTTTTTATTACCAATCCAAAGTTGATGTATAATCTTAGGTATTTTTGACATATAAATAATATTATAATATAACATTTAATATTATTTTTTTTTAATTATAGTTATTGATGGAATTTCTCCTATGGTTTTAATATAAAATTTATCACTATATTTATTTAGAACGGGATTAATTTGAGGTTTATTATATTTAATCATCCATTCAATATTATCCCTTTGAAAACTTCCACCTTCCATTAAAATAATACCATCATCTTTAAGTTTATCTACATAATTTTGAAACATAAATTCAAATACATCACCATTATTTGCAATATCTATATGTAATATATCAATAGATTTATCTTCATATTTTTGATAAACATCATAAAAATCTCCATAGTTAATATTTACATTATCATACTTATTAAATTGTTTTATAATTTTATCTTTTATTGCATGATTTCCATTAAATTTATCAAAAATATCATATGCATCAATTCGTGTATCAGTAGCAGAATTACAAATAAATTTATCGAGAGAGTAACCTTCAAGAATACCACACTCAACGATTGTTTGAGGTTTTTTTAAAAATGTAATGGTAGAAATAATATCGCCAAAATTAATTTTATTATTATAAGAAGAAATCATTTAAATATATTATAGAGTTAGTTTTAATATACTTTCATTTAAAATTTTCTTTGAAAAGTATATTCATAGATACATTTTTTGCAGTAAAATTATTTTTAATATAAAATGGTATAAGCTCTTCAGTGCAGGTTAAATCGACTCTATAACATTTTTTATTTTTAGCATATTCTAATAATTTTTTTACAATTTTCTCTCCATAACTATTTCCCCGATGATTTTTATCTACAAAAATATTTTCAATATGTCCCATTTTTGATATGTTATATGTTAATTTTTTTTCAATATATAGCGTTCCTGTGCCAATAATTTCATTATTTTTTTCTAAAACGTAAATAATGTGTAATTCTCCAAGAACATTATTTATAAAATCATCAAATTTTTCTTTACTTATGGATATATTTATAAGTGATATATATTTTTTATAATCATTAATATTTAGTTGTCTTATATTCATATATTTTATTTAAGTAAAAATGTTTAAATATTAAAAATAATATAATTTATAATGAAATGTTCTTTATTTAAGGTTTTTATGAGTAAAGATGTAATAGAACCAGTAAATAAAATATTGTTATCGGGATATATAACACAAGGAAAACAAGTAGAAAAATACGAAACAGAATTGAAAAAATTTCTGGGAACAGAACATGTTTTAACAGTTAATAGTGGAACAGCAGGATTAACTCTGGCTACAAGATTATTAAAAAAAAAAGATGAAACGTTTGGTTGGCCTGGATTTGATATAGAAAACGATATAGTATTGACCCCAGCTTTAACATGTTTCGCTACTACTTGTTCTATATTAGCTAATAATGTAAAAATAAGATGGTTAGATACAGAGTTAGAAACACCTAATATTGATTTAAAAGATGTAAAAAAAAAATTAAATAAACATACAAAAATTATTTATTTAGTACACTGGGGAGGAATGCCTGTAGACTTAGATGAATTGGATAAAATATGTGAAGAGCATAAATCAAAATTTGGATTTAAACCTATGGTAGTAGAAGATTGCGCACATGCTTTTGGTGCAGAGTTTAATAATAAAAAATTAAGTAACCACGGTAATATTTGTGTATATAGTACTCAGGCTATAAAACATTTAACAACAGTAGATGGAGGTATAATTACTTTGCCTAATAAATCATTATATGAAAGGTGTAAATTATTAAGATGGTTTGGAATAGATAGAGATAGGAGAAATTATAAAGGAAAAGATTTTAGATTAGAACATGATATATCTGAATATGGATATAAATTTCATATGAATGATATTAATGCAACAGTTGGTCTTTATAATCTTCCATATATACCTGAACTTTTAGAGAAAATGCGGAAAAATGGAAAATATTTTGATGAAAAGTTGAATGATATAGAAGGAATTGAGTTAATGAAAAACAACCCCAAATGTAATTCAGCATATTGGCTTTATACAATTCGTATATTAAATGATAAAAAACAAGAATTTATGAATAAAATGAAAGAAGATGGTATAATGACAAGTCAAGTCCATAATAGGAATGATATAAATAGTAGTGTAAAAGAATTTCAGGAAATATTACCTAATCTGGATATACTGGAAAAAGAGTTAGTATGTATTCCAGTAGGTTGGTGGTTAGAAGAAAATGATTTAGAATTTATAGTATCAAAAATTAGAGGTTTTTTTTTAAAATAGTATAAAAATATGTGTATATATATTTATATAAATATGTCAGTTTCAGTTGTAAATTTTGAAAATTTTGATGAAAATATAAAACGAATTACTGAAAGTAAAAGTTGGTCTGGATTACAAAAAGATTTTAATTCAAAAAAAACAATAATTTTATTTGGACACGGTGGTAATATGGGAGTTTGTGATCACGGTTCAATTGATATTGGCAGATTAACTGATAAAACCACATTTTCTCCAGGAAGTGCAATAATGTGCACCTCATTAGTATCTGATTTTTCATTTGAAGAATGGATAACAGAGTGGTTAAAAATATTATTTAGAACAATAGATGTAAAAAATACATTAGTTATTGGAAATTCTTGTTCTGTAGGAAGTAAGTCAAGTAGTTCTATAATAAACGCATTAGAATATGCAAATGAACAAGGGGCATCAACATGTATTATTTCTGCAAGAAATAAAGGAGATATTTTAAATAATAGTCATAAAATAATAACAGATTCGATATATTATCATACACATGAATGTTTATCACTTATGTTAATTTATCAATTAATTTATAAATATAAAAATAGTATACCTGAGGAAGATTTAATAGATTGTCCTCCACCAATTAAAGTTAGAAGTACACAAGAAAATCACATTGTTTCTAATGGTTGTTCTAATTGTGAAGGAGGGGCATATGATCATACATTTTGTATGGAAGATGAAGAAATAAAACATGTTCCGCCCGGTCTAGAAAAAGATGCAAATAATATAGCTGTAGATTTTGATGGAGTATTACATAATTTTGATAAGGGTTTTTATGACGGAACCTGTTATGGAGAACCAATAGAAGGATCTCTCGAGGCTTTGAAAATATTATCTAAAAAATATAATATTATAATTTATTCGAGTAAATGTCTTCCAGATAGACCATTAGTTGAAGGTCTTACTGGTCGAGAACATATTATTAAATGGTTACAAAAACACGATGCTTTAAAATACGTAAAAGATGTAACACATCTAAAAGTTAGAGCAAAATATTACATAGATGATAAAGCAATTCATTTTAATAATAATTGGGATGAAATATTGAAAATAGTTTAAAATGTAAGTTATTATATTAATTTAAATATATATATATACATATATATATATATATAT
>CEWG01111885.1_pt1 | contig 11873 bp, 7 predicted proteins | sample 361411 | NCBI WGS metagenome assembly CEWG01 (sample SAMEA2622173, study PRJEB7988) | marine metagenome | biome: marine biome (ENVO:00000447); feature: surface water layer (ENVO:00002042); material: "saline water (ENVO:00002010), including plankton (ENVO:xxxxxxxx)" | depth 5 m | reverse complement strand
TTTTTCATATTAGACTGCAAGATTATAAAACAAAAATAAAATTTTACAATTAAAAAGAATTATAAAATACTTGTCCTATCCTTACTTGCTTTAGTAGGTTCTTTAATAGTCACTTTAATTGTTCTCAGTATTCCTTTTGTCCAAACTAAAGTTGCTTATGAGATAGCATCTAAAATCAATGAGAATTATGATACTAATATTAGAGTTGGCGGCGTTTCTATAGGGGCTAATGGTTTAGTTTCATTAAAATCTTTTTTTATTGCTGATCACCACTTAGACACACTATTTTTTGCTGAAAATTTGAAAACTGATCTATACAGTTTTAGTCAATGGGTAGATGGTAATTTGTTTTTTAGGACAGCGGAGCTAAAAGCTCCATATGTTAAGATTAGAAGATATAAAAATGAAAACAAGAATTCATTTTCTCATTTTTCTAGTAAACTACTTTCTCATCTCCCGCCTGAGCAAAGGAATCCAGTTTTTATTAGATTAAACAAGATAGAAATTCATGATGGCCAAATTTCATTAAACGATAGCCTCATTCAGAAAAATATTTTAAAGATTGATGGTGTTAATCTTTTGGCTGAAGATTTCTACATTGTTAATGATTTATTTCAGGTTAATTTAAAGGATTTTTCACTCAGATCAGATGATTTTGGAAACTTAACCTCTTTAAAAACAAAAATTAATATGGACCCATGTGAAATTGGATTTGAGTCATTTCAGGGAAAATTAGAGGAAAGTATTATAAATGGAAGTTTTAAGTTGGAAAAACAAAATCCTGAATTAGGTTTTCTAAATAATCAGTCACTCATTAATCTAACCATTAATAAATCAAGTTTCTCTGGTAAATTGATTAAAAAATTTATATCGGTTCCACAAAATTTCCAACCGCTAGAAATAAGTTTCAATGCAAACGGTTTATTATCAAACCTTCAATTAAATCAATTAATAGTTAAAAACCAGCATCTAGATTTCGCTGCAAATTTGAATATTGAAAATGGCCTATCAAGTAGTTTTTTTAAGGTTAGTTCAAATATTAATAATTTGGTATTTACGCCAAGTAATCTCAATTATTTCTTACCCAATAGTTTAATTGAGAAAATACCAAAGAAACTTCTAGATTATGAAGAGGTTAAAGTTTTTGGAGATGTTTTTTATGAGGGTAAATCTTTGACTACCAATTTAAATTACTCAATTGATAATAGTAATGTAATACAAAAAGGTGTGTTAACCTTTCAAGATAATAAACCAAATCAGTTTAATGGAACCTTTAATATTAATAATTTATCTCTAAAACCATTAGATGAAAGAATTGACGGATTAGATGCTAAGTTATATGTTTCTGCTAATAATATTCTTAAAGAATCTTTTGATTTAAATTATAACCTATCTGTAAGTAAATTGTTTTTCAATCAAATACCAATATCGAATTTATCTTTTAATGGTAATTATAGATCTAATAACTTTTTTTCAGATTTTGCTATAAATGACAATCAAATTTCTGCGAAATCTGCAATAAGGTTTTCTTTATCAGATTTACAAAAAAAGTATCAATTTGATTTAAATGTAGGTCATTTAAACCTTGGTTTATTCAATCAGAATTTAGCTTTTGGAAAAGCAATTATTTCCGGTGATTTAACTCTTTTTTTGGTAGGGAGTTCTTTTGATGAAATTCAAGGTAATTTATTATTTAAAAATTTAAAAATCGTAAATGCAAATGAAAGTTATAGCTACAATGACTTTATAATTGAGACAAAGTCTCTTAATGGATTGCGTTCTTTGAAAACAATTAATTCTAATCTCATCAACTTTGACCTATATGGTGAGTTCTTATTATCAGAATTACCATATTTATTCCAAAATGCTATTGCGGAGGTTTATTCTTTTATACCAACTAGAAAAGTTCAGCCAAAACAAAATGTGACATTTGATTTAAGTCTATTTTCGGAAAATTTAAACCCTATTTTCCCTGATTTATCTTTATACGGAGGCGTATCCTTTAAAGGAGTTTTATCAGCTGATAAGCAAGTTTCTAGATTAAGATTTAATATACCTAAAATAAGCTACAAGGAAACATCTTTTCAAAATATTGATTTTCTGTTAGATAATCAAAACCCTTTTTTTAATACTTATTTAACGATTGGAATTATTAATACAGATTCTTTTGAAATCAAGGAATTTGTTACAATGAGTAAAGATTCGAAAGAGGGACTCCTATTTAGAACGGAGTTTAATGGGGGGAATAGTTTATCGAATATGTTTGAACTTAATTATATTTATTTCCCTGATAATGATAAATCGACTTTTGAATTAAAAAAATCAATTGCATTAATTAATGGAAATCATTGGTTAATCAATCCAAACAATGAATCAGGTCACTTCTTTCAATTTGATAATCTAACAAAACAAATCGATATAAAAAAGTTTGAGGCCTCTTCAGGAAATGAAAAAATTAATTTTTCAATGAGTTATTTTGACAATAATGATTTTGATTTTCAATTTTCTGCAGATAAAGTTTTAATTGAGCAATTAGATTTATCAAATAAAAACTTTCAAGTGAAGGGGTTACTTAATCTAGATTTAGCTTATGAAAGATCTAAATTAAAAAATAATTTAAATGTCAACGGTAATGTTTATGGATTTAGCCTTAATGATATAAAAATGGGCAATTTAAGCTTCTTTACAGATGGAAATACACAGTCAAATTCATTTGATATTAATTTATTGCTTTCAGATAAGGGAAATGAAACACTTGTTGGAAAAGGAAAAATCATTGGAATTAATTACAAACCCAATTTAGATATTGATTTATACTTAAAGCAATTCAATTTATCATTTCTAAATCCAATTGGAAGGGGAGAAATTGATAATATTAGAGGCTTGGTTTCGGGTGAGATTAACCTGAAAGGTACAATTAAAGATTTAAAACATGATGGAAAGCTTATTCTTGATAATGGAGGTTTATCAATTACTGATGTAAATACAGACTATAGCTTTAAATCCGGCACTATTATAAATTTAAATAATCAAACTTTTAATTTTCAACCAACTACTTTTAAAGATATTAAGTTTGGTACGCAAGGACTAGTCAGTGGTAAAATTGAACACAATAGTTTTAGGAATTGGACATTTGATTTTGATATATCTGCAGATAGAATCTTAATGATGAATATTAAAGAAAATGATGATTCCGTTTTTTTTGGAGATGGATTTATAGGAGGTAAAATTGATCTATATGGTCCATCAAAAAATCTTTCCATCGATGTTGTTGGATCTACAAAAGAGGGGACTAATATAAAAATTCCATGGTCTAAAGATTATGGTTTAGTTGACACTTCTTTTATAAAATATGTTGACAAAAAATCCCTAAATAATTCGAAATATAAGTCTTCTAAAGGTGGTGAACCTATTAAAGGACTAGAGATGAACTTTGAGCTGGATGTAAATCCTAATGCTGAAATTGGAATTGTAATTGATAAAGAAACAGGTAGCTATTTAAGTGGACGTGGTGCTGGGAATATTTTGATGGAAATTGATACTAAGGGAAAATTTAATATGTGGGGTGATTTTATAACATTTGATGGGATTTATAATTTTAAAAACTTAAGTGTGATAGATAAAAAGTTTAACCTTAAACAGGGGGGCACAATTGTATGGGAGGGAGATCCTCTTTCAGCTCAAATGGATTTGGAGGCTGTTTATATTGTTCCAGGTGGAGCTAACCCTGCATTGCTACTTGATAACCCTAATTTTAATAGAAAAATTCCTACAGAAGTTCTTGTTCGTCTTCAGGGAAATTTATTAAAACCTGATGATCCAATATTTCAAATTGATTTTCCTAACACAAATGCGGTGGTTACTTCTGATATAAATTATCGATTGGCTGATCCACAGACAAGCCAATTACAGGCAATTTCTTTACTGTCTCAGGGTATATTTATAAACGAAGTAAGTGTAAGTGTAGAGGGTATAACCAATAACCTTTATGAAAAAGCCTCTGATATATTTAGTAATATAATGGGTAATGATGAGGGTAAACTCAAAGTAGGACTGAATTATCTTCAAGGAGATAGGAGTCAAGTATTGGATGTTGATTCAGAGGATAGGCTTGGCTTCACACTTTCAACACAAATAACAGATAAAATATTAATTAATGGTAAAATAGGTGTTCCGGTAGGAGGTATAGAAGAGACTTTGATTGTCGGAGACTTACAAATAGATTTTATTTTAAATGAAGAAGGAAGCCTAAAGGCAAAGGTATTCAATAAAGAAAATGAGTTTAGATATATTGGCGATGAGTTAGGATATACCCAGGGATTAGGGTTGTCCTATCGCGTTGATTTTGAAACGTTTAAAGATTTGATATTTAAAATAGTAAATGGTAGTAATTCTGATGGTATTACTTCTGTTAATCCTGACACAAGTAATTCAAATGAATCAGGGGTAAAATTTATCAATAAAAATTAATTTAAAAAAGATCTTTACATACTGGTTAACTATGGATTAATAGTTAAATTTGCCAGATTATTTAAGTACTTATGCCCAGTAAAATAAACAAGATTGGTGTTCTTACATCTGGTGGAGACTCTCCTGGAATGAACGCTGCGGTTAGAGCGGTAGTTAGAGCATGTGCTTTTCATAATTTGGAATGTGTTGGAATTTATCAAGGTTATCAAGGTCTAATTGATAATAATTTAGCTTCTATGAATGCCAGAAGCGTAAAGGATATCATTAACAAAGGAGGAACATTTCTTAAGTCTGCGAGATGCCTAGAGTTTAGAACGCCTGAAGGAAGAAAATCTGCTTTTGAAAATGTTAAGAAAAATAGAATTGATGCTTTAGTAATAATTGGAGGTGACGGTTCTTTTACTGGTGCTATGATTTTTCAAAAAGAATTTTCAATTCCAGTGATTGGAATTCCAGGTACAATTGACAATGATATAGGAGGAACACGTTATACATTGGGTTACGATACCGCGCTAAATACTATTACTGAAGCAATTGATAAAATTAGGGATACAGCCAGCTCTCACAATAGATTATTTTTTGTTGAGGTAATGGGAAGAGATGCTGGACATGTAGCCTTAAATGCTGGAGTTGGTGCAGGTGCTGAGGAGATTCTTATTCCAGAGGAGAACATGGGATTAGAACGTTTGTTAGAATCTCTTAAGCGTAGTGAAAAATCCGGAAAAACTTCAAGCATAGTTGTTGTTGCTGAAGGGGATAAAACTGGTGAAAATGTTTTTGAAATTGCCTCATATGTAGAGCAAAATCTTCCTTATTATGAGGTAAGAGTTTCTGTCATGGGACACATGCAAAGAGGAGGTGCCCCTACATGTTTTGATAGAGTTCTTGCATCTAGGATGGGAGTTTTTGCTGTAGAAAGCTTAATGAAGGGTAAATCTAATGTAATGGTTGGGATTAATGACGACCAAATCACTTTATGTCCATTAGAGGACGCTATTAAAGGAAAATCTAAAATCGATAAAGATCTAATAAGGGTCTCTGATATATTATCAATATAATTTAATTTAAACTTTTTTTAAAATGTCAATAAAAATAGGAATTAATGGTTTCGGAAGGATTGGAAGACTTGTCTTTCGTTCAGCTATGAAACAGCCTGATGTATCAATTGTAGCAATAAATGATTTATTGGAAGTTAATCACCTTGCTTATCTGTTAAAATATGACTCTGTACATGGCCAATATGATGGTGAAGTAAAAGTTAAGGGTAAAAATTTATTAGTTGATGGTGAAGAAATAGTTATTACTGCTGAGCGGAATCCCGCAGATATTGGTTGGGGAGTAATGGGAGTTGATATAGTTGCCGAGTGTACAGGTATTTTTACAACTTTAGAAAAAGCACAATCACACATTGATGGTGGAGCAAAAAAAGTTGTTATTTCAGCTCCATCTGCAGATGCACCAATGTTTGTTATGGGTGTTAATCATAAAGAGGCAACTGCTGATCAAAATATTGTATCTAATGCATCTTGTACAACAAATTGTTTAGCTCCAATTTCAAAAGTGTTAAATGATAATTTTGGAATTACTGAAGGATTGATGACGACTGTTCATGCAACTACTGCAACACAATTTACTGTCGATGGCCCTTCAAAAAAAGATTTTAGAGGAGGTCGAAGTGCGCTAGTTAACATAATGCCAGCATCTACTGGAGCTGCAAAAGCAGTTACCAAGGTAATACCCTCATTAGTTGGTAAATTAACTGGGATGGCTTTTAGAGTTCCAACTGCAAACGTTTCTGTTGTTGATTTGACTGTAAAATTAGATAAGGAAACTTCGTATGATATGATTAAAGAAGCTATGAAAAATGCGTCTGAGAGTGAAATGAAAGGAGTTTTAGGTTACTGTGATGATCTATTAGTTTCCCAAGATTTTGTCGGTGATCCAAGGACATCAATTTTCGATGTAAATGCTGGAATGGAGTTAAATCCAAGTTTTTACAAAATTATTTCTTGGTATGATAATGAATGTGGTTACTCCAATAAGCTAATTGATCTCGCAAAACATATAAATCAACTGTAAAACTTAATAATGATTTTTATTGTTGATAGTGGTTCCACTAAAACTGATTGGATTGCTCTTAATAAAAAAGGAAATGTCCTTTTTTCAACCCAAACCTTGGGTTTAAACCCACAAGTTTTACCAAGTGCGATTCTTACAGAAAGGATAATCAATAATTATGATCTTTATCAGAATAGACAAAAAGTGTCACATATCTATTTTTATGGAGCAGGCTGTGGAGTTGATACACCTGTAAAAAGAATTGAAAAAGTATTTAAAGACATTTTTATTAAAGCTAAATTCTCAATTAAAGAAGACACTTATGCTGCTGTTTATTCTACTTCAACTCCAGGTGAGGCTTCAATAGTGTGTATAATGGGTACTGGTTCAAATTGTTCTTATTTTGATGGTGAGGAAATAGAGCAGCGAATAGACTCACTTGGTTATGTACTTATGGATGAAGCTAGTGGAAATTTTTATGGAAAGCAATTAATAAGAGCGTATTATTTTAAAAAGATGTCAAGTCAATTATCAATGGAATTAGAAAATCAGTTTGACTTATCTGCAGATACAATAAAAGAAAATGTATATCGTAAAGAGAACCCTAATACTTATCTTGCTAAGTTTGCTCATTTTGTTATTAAACATAAGGAGGTTCCTGAAATGAAAGATATTATTTTTAATGGTCTTCAAAGATTTATATCCCATCAGATTCTTCAATTTAAAGATGCTAAAAACATACCTATACATTTTGTAGGATCAATATCATTTTATTTAAAGAATGAGGTAGAAAAAGCTTTAACTAATAATAGTTTAACCCTTGGGAATGTTGTTAAAAGACCCATTGATGGTCTAGTTGAGCACCATAAAAGAATTTTAAAAACTTAAAATATAGTTTTATTTTACAGCTATCATTGAAATTTCAACTCTAACATTTTTCGGTAATGTCTTAACAGCAACTGTTTCTCTAGCAGGTGCCGATTCATTTTCAAAATAACTGCCATAAACTTCATTTACTTCGTTAAAATTGTCCATTTCAGATAGAAAAATACTTGATTTCACAACATTTTCGAATTTCATATCTGCTGCTTTCAAAAGATAACCAAGATTTTTCATCACTTGTTTAGTTTCCTTTTTTATGTCCCCAATAACTAGTTCATTATTAACTGCATTTAATGGGATTTGTCCAGATATGTAAAGAGTATCATTTACCAAAACTGCTTGGTTATACGGTCCTATTGGTTTGGGAGCATTTAAACTTGATATTATTATTTTTTTCATACTACTTAATTTATCTTAATTTTCTATCAGGCTCTCTGTTTTTCTCATATTTAATATCACTTAATAATCCTGATTTAATACCTATAAAAAAGTTCCAAGATGCCCGTTTACTGAAAGGAATCCAGCTAAAGTCCAAACGCCAGCTGTCAAGATCTCGATTAAATCTTAATTGGGTATAAGTGAATCCATGATTTTTGAAATCGAACCCTGAAGATCCCCCAATTTTCCATTTTGGAGTAAGTTCTACATCACCTGAAAACATTAATGAATTATTTGAAAAATCATTTTGATCTCTCGAATTACTGTAAGTTAGGGAGTATGTTAATCTTAATTTCCATGGAATTTCAGATCGGTATGAGGGATATTTCGCTCTATCACCTTCTTCCTGACTATCCTCTGACTCATATGAGTAGTCTTGATTTCCTCTTCCAATTGTATCACCAAAGAGATCATCTGCTCTACCACCTCCAGTAGCATTTTCATAATAACTAAATGGATCCTCCTCTTCATCCTCTGTTTTCTTTTTTTTATCTTTTTTAAAAGTATCACTGGAGAAACTATAACCAGTATTTAAATTAGCACTAGTTATTCTAAAAAGACCTCCATCCGTATCAAAGTGAAATTTATTAACCCTAATTTTATCTTCGTTTAATCCATATGGATCTAGAGTAGCTCCAAGGTTAACAGCCATTTTTTTGTTAAATAAATCTATACCAGTTGAAACTCTGACTGGACTCCATTTAAATTGGTCAGCTATAAAGTTATAGCTTGTACTAAAATTTAGTTGTTTAATTAATTGAATTTTTTTTAGTTCTGTTTTTGTTGAATCCGGATCAACTACTTTTGCCTCAAAAAGATTATTTACGCTAATTCCCATGCTTTTAGAAATACCCCTTGAGGGTTGTCCAAATAGTCCCCCCTCAAATTCAGTATATTCTCTAGTATTTCCGTCCGCATCAATAATATATTCGTCATAGTATTGATCAAAGCTGGGAGCAGAGCTATAACTTATTGATGGTCTTATTGTATGACGAATAGATCTAATTTTCCCATCTCCTTTGAAGTTAACTGTCCCATAAATATTAGTTGCCATATTAATACCATAGCTATATGTCCTGAAAGCTTTTAATCCACTAATTGTATCTTTTACAGCAATACCTGTAGTGGGATTATAGTCATTATATTTAATTGTCTTTGGTTGCCATACCTCTAAGTAATTTACACTAGCAGCCATATTAAAATATTTGAGAATTTTAAAATTGGTACTTAATGGAATTGTGTGTTGAATTCCAGTTCTTGAGTTTTCAAACATTTTACCAGTAAACAAGTCGTCTTCTGTTGTTTGTATTCTGTTCTCAGCCCTAGTACTATACTGAAAATTTATATTTTGAATTAGACCTTTTTTTGGTTTGTCTTTAGGTTCAAATGGAAAAATTCGATCCATATTTCCCTGAAAAGTGGGAAGCGTAAGATTAACACTTTTAGTATTTGAGTTCTGAGACAAATTAGCATTAATGGACATATTTATATTTGGAGAGCCAGGAATTCTTTTTGAATATGAAATAGATGAACTTAAATTATTATTCAAAAAATTCGGACTATTTAGTTGATTGACTGACTCCCGAAAATAATCACTACTACCAAAGTTAACTGATGCAGAAAAATTTGAGTTTGGACTAGCCTTTGAGTCTTTTGAGTGATTCCATCTTACGTTGAATACCGTTGACTTTGAATAACCTGGTAGGCCTTTTTCACCAGTGATTAAATTTTCAAATCTTAAACTTAATGCTCCACTAAAATTATACATCAACCTGTATTTGGAGTCAACTCTAATTCCATAGCTACCATTACTATAGTAATCTCCAGTTAAAGCAAGATCATAATAATCTGATAAAGCAAGGTAGTACCCGCCGTTTTGCAAAAAGTAACCTCGATTATTATTTTCACCAATTGTTGGAAATAAAAAACCTGATTGTTGCTTTTGTGAAGAGGGGAAATAAGCGAAAGGTAATGCAACTGGGGTAGGGACATCAGCAATATACATGTTTGTAAAACCAGTAACAATTTTTCCCTGAGGAACCATCTTACCTTTTCTAATTCTAAAATAGTAATCAGAATCATCAAGCTCACCTCCAGTTGTAACTTTCGCATCCTTAATATAATAAACAGAGTCATTCTCCTTTTTAGTAAATGCGGCATAGACATTCATTCCACTTTGAGCTGATTTAGAGTTCCAGATTAAAGCTTTTTTTGTATCAAAATTAAATCGCATAGAATCGGGATAGATTTCATTGTTAATTTGCTTAAAAAATGGATTTTGGATCAAGTTTCCCAATGAGTCAGGAATACGTCCTGCAGTAACTTCATTTTTGGAATAATCTAAAACAATAATTCCTGCTCTTAACTCCATATCTTGATAATACAATTCAGCTTCATTATAAAGAATTAATTTACTTTCTTTTCTGTTAATTCTGACATAATCGGAGGCTTTGTAATTTACCTTATCTAATAGGGTAGGTTCTTTTGTATTTAGAGTATCATTAACATTAGTATTTGTAAATTTTTGATTTCTGTCAATCAATTGCTCGTCTATACCTATGGAATCATTAAAAGATTGAGAATACAATTGGTTCAGCCAAAAAAATATTAACAAACCGAGTGTATAAAATGACTTTGATTGCAAACCGAATTGTCCTAAATTTGTAATAGATGAATCATCTAAGAGTCAAAATTAATGATATTTTTATAGTTGTTTGCAGATTTAACTCTTTTATGAATGCATATAAAATTCAGATCTAAGCTTTTATTCGTTTTATTATTACCATTCTTTTTATTTGCACAAGCAATAATAACAGAAAGTAAGGTCAATTCTGATTACCCAAAACCATTTGTAGTTGTTTTAGACGCAGGTCATGGTGGCCACGATAGTGGAAATAGGGGAAATGGGTATTATGAAAAAAAAATAGCTTTGAATATTGCTCTTGGAATCGGGAAAATACTTGAAAAAAAATCTGATATCAAGGTTATTTATACAAGAAAAAATGACGTGTTTGTAAAATTGGTAGATAGAGCCAAAATAGCCAACAAGGCTGACGCTGATTTATTTATATCTATTCATTGTGATGCATTTAAATCCTCAGCTGTATTTGGCGCAGGGACTTTTGTTCTTGGACTTCATGCTAATCAAAGAAATTTTGAAGTAGCAAAACGAGAAAATTCTGTAATTTTTTATGAGGAAGATTATGAAAAAAACTATGATGGTTTTGATCCCAATAACCCTGAGTCTGTAATTAGCTTAACCTTGATGCAAGAAACCTATTCAAATCAAAGTATTGAAGCTGCTGATGCTATTCAAAAGAGTTTTATTTCTAATTTGGGAAGAAAAGATAGAACTGTTAAACAGGCAGGTTTTGTGGTATTAAAGTACACATACATGCCAAGTGTTTTGGTTGAGGCTGGTTTTTTGACAAATAAGAGAGAGGGCGCCTACCTTAATTCCAAAAAGGGACAAAATGAAATAGCCAGTTCGGTTGCAAAAGCTATAGTTGACTATAAAGTAAATATTCAAAAATCTACATTATTAGAAGAAAATTTCACTCCAGTGAATGATTTTGTATCTAAAATTAATAATGAGATTTTTTTTAGGGTTCAAATTGCAGCAAGTAAAAATTCAATAGATCCAAAGTCATATAATTTTAATGGATTAAAACCAATTTTTAAACAAAAAAATGGTGCCCTTTACAAATATTTTTTTTCACAATCAAAAAATTATAAGCAAATTCAGAAGGACAAGAGAAAAGCTAGAAAAAAAGGTTTTAAAACGGCATTTATTGTTGCTTTTAAAGGAAATAAGCAAATAAAATTATCAGAGGCATTGCGAAATTAAAATAATCATTATGTATAAAAAAACAGTAGATTTGTAATGGTAATTAATTCTCTATTGATTTGAAACTATCTCGAGAAATAAAAACAGCTTTTTTGGTAATTGGTGGTGTTCTCCTCTTCATATATGGATATAGTTTTTTAAAGGGTTCTTCACTATTAGAAAGAGATAAAACTATTTA
>CEWG01077557.1_pt1 | contig 11897 bp, 13 predicted proteins | sample 361411 | NCBI WGS metagenome assembly CEWG01 (sample SAMEA2622173, study PRJEB7988) | marine metagenome | biome: marine biome (ENVO:00000447); feature: surface water layer (ENVO:00002042); material: "saline water (ENVO:00002010), including plankton (ENVO:xxxxxxxx)" | depth 5 m | reverse complement strand
GTCCTATAAAGTCCCTCTGTGAGAGCTCTCCTTTCTTCTTGGAAACTTCTTTTTGGGATTATTGATTCTACAAGCAAGGAAGCCTTATCTATCAGGACACCATTGGGCTCCCCATTCTGGTCTTTATCAATTTTTCCTCCGATTGGGTTAGGAGTGTTTCTATCTATATTCGCTAACTTGAGTGCCAAGCTATTAACGATTATTGCATGGCCGTCTGCTCTCTCTAACGCAATTGGTTTATCCTTAGATATATCATCGAGTTCTTCAATTGTAGGGAATCTTGCCTCAGGCCATTTTTTTTCTATCCACCCCTTCCCTACTACCCAATCTCCAGAATTCAGTTTATTGGAATGGAGTTTTACTTGCGTAAGCATAGCCTTTAAGCTTTCTGCTCCTTGCAAATTAAGATTAATTTCCCTATAGCCAATTCCTTTTAAATGAGCGTGTGCGTCAATAAAACCTGGGTAAACAAAAGCGTCTTTTAAATCCAATACTTTGTTATTGCCGCAAACGTAAGCCTCCGAAGCAGATTTCGGACCGATAAAAGAAAATTTATCCCCTTGTATAGCAATTAACTCAGCGTTAGGTTCTTCCGGATTAGCGGTATAGACTGAATCTGCCAATATTACCAAATCAGATTGAATGCATACCTTTTCTTCTGCGCAACTCACCAGAATAGATAGAACTATTAGAGAAAGTATCTTTATTTTAATTATTTTCATATTCTCATTTAATTTTCAGGCCAGTAAATTGAACTATTTTCTTTCAGATCATTCAGTTCTTCATCTGTAAGACCAAATTCTTTTAATACATCTCTAGTATGTTCGCCAACTTTTGGTGCTCTTATGAAATTCACTTTCTCTTCGTCTTTTATATGAAAAGGACTATTAACAGTTAACAAATGATCGAATGACTCATGATCTATAGGAACAAGGGTTTCAGTTTCAAGAAACTGTGGATCTTCTCTATGATCAGTTGTCCTTCCAAGAACTCCAAATGTGACTCCGGTATCCCTAAGCAGATCATTAATTTCCAGTAAATTTCTAGTGCCGAACTCTTCAGAAAGTTCTGATCTCAATATATCTGCGTTTGCAAAAGGATCATCAAAATCAAAAAGCTCCCTCTCTAACCAATCATTACGTTCTAATACTTGAATCAATTTAGGCCATTCTATCCTTGAATTGATCATTCCTAAGGCAAACTCTCTTTGATCCTTGGTTGTATAAAAATCGTAGAAAGGATGTCTTGGAAGAGGTTCTGGTCTTTTAGGAAACTCAACATCCATCAATGCCGCTTGAATGAACACTCCATTAGCCCATGCACCATTAGACATTAGAGAGGTAGAAACTTCACCCCCTTCTCCTGTTCTCTCCCGTCTGTAGAGAGCTGTCATAATTGCTCCATAAAGAGCCATGCCTGTGGGATGGTCACCCATTCCGGGTGTTGACCAAGCTACAGGAGAATTTTCAGAGGGTCTCACAAAATCCATGAGGCCACTCCTTGCCCACCAAGCCATCGAATCATATGCAGTTCTATCCGCATCGGGTCCTGTTTCACCATATCCAGTAAGAGAAGCATAAATTAACTTATTATTGTGAGGCATTATGTCTTCGGCTCTTATATTTAATTTTTTCCTGATAGGGAAAGGCATATTAGTCACAAAAACATCAGCCTCTCTTATTAGCCCAATTAAAATATTGTGAGCTTCTTTATCTTTCAAATTCAGAGAAATACTTTTTTTATTTCTAGAGGTCAATTCCCAACAATAATTTTCAGGTCCCTCTGGCATTCTTCCGTTCGCTATTAAGTTCCTCAAACTATCTCCAGTTTGCGGTTCAATTTTAATTACATCCGCACCATAATCAGACATGATTGTTGCTGCGGAAGGCCCGGCAATAAAACTTGCTGCATCTATTACCTTTATACCGCTTAATAAAAAGCTATCCTTTTTTTCCAAATCCCTCTCCTCTTGACTAAATTATGATAACCAATTTTAAAAATTAATTTTATATAATCTACTAAAAGAGTATCTTATAAGAATTGATGGGGAAAGGAGCGCGAAATGCAACAAAGATTTAAAGTTATAATTCTTACAGTAGCTGCTGTTTTTATATGTTACATAGATAGAGTTGTTATTTCGCTCGCTATTATTCCTATGAGCGAGGAGGCAGGATGGTCGGAAACTCAAAAGGGTGTAATTCTTGGAAGCTTCTACATAGGTTACATGATTACACAAATCTATGGTGGACTACTCTCAGATAGGATTGGTGCAAAAATTGTACTGGGAACTGGGCTCATCGTTTGGTCTTTGTTTACTTTAGTAACACCTATTGCCTTCTATGGAGGAATGATTGCATTAGTTGTTGCAAGGATAGGGATGGGGCTAGGAGAAGGAATAACATTCCCAGCATGGCATAGTTTATATGCAAGATGGATTCCTTTTAGTGAGAGAGCTAGGTCTGTAGCAGTGACTAATAGTGCGATTCCAATTGGCACAATTTTTGGTTTAGTCGTAACCCCAATGATAATTCTAAATTACGGATGGGAATGGGCATTTTACTTATATGGAGGCCTTGGTTTCATTTGGTATTATTTTTGGAATAGAGTCGTTGAATCTACTCCACATGAGGATAAAAATATATCTAATGAAGAGTTAGAATTCATAAATGAGAATGCGCCAGCTAATGAAAAAGCTAAAGAATTGGCATTTTCTAAATGGAGGTCCAATCTCCCATTATGGGCCATAACTGTCGCACATTTTTGCAGCAACTATAGTCTCTTTGTTTTCTTATCTTGGCTTCCAATCTTTATAAAAGATGGTCTCGGTGTCCCTTTAGCTGCAGTGGGTGTCTTAGCCATGTTGCCACATATAGCTTCTTTTTTGTTCATAAATATTGGTGGTTATTTTGCAGACTACTTAACTAACAGAGGTATTAAGCTCATAACAGTCAGAAAGTTATGTAATTCTATCGCATTCGGAGGTAGCGGAATTTGTCTCTGCATCGTTCCAGAGCTTGAGAGTGTAGCTGGAATAATAGCTATTATGTGCCTGGGAAATATCTTTGGAGGTTTCAGTGCAGGTGGATTTATTGTAAACCATGCTGACATTGGACCTAATCATACTGGTAGACTAATGGGGATAACAAATATGGTTGCAGCTTTGCCGGGTCTAATAGGTGGGGTCTTAACAGGTATAATTCTTGATGTAACAAATTCTTGGGATATAGTATTTTATGTAGTCGCTGGAATCACCTTCTTTGGAGGAATCTTTTACTTGATTTTTGCCAGCACTGATAAACAATTTGATTAGGATAAATTATGAGTAATGCAATCGAAAAAAATTTGAACGATAAAGGGGTTCTTCAGTTGACTCTAAATAGACCAGAAGTCTTGAATGCTATGAATGCAGATTTGATTATGGGGCTTTTAGACAATCTATATGAGGCTAAGGCTAATCAAAAAGTAAGGTCAATAGTCATCACAGGTAATGGTAGAGGATTCTGTGCCGGAGCAGATCTTGTCGATGGTGGCTGGCCTAGTTCTGAAGGCCTCTCTTCTGGAGAAGTGACTTTCAATAATATGGAAAATGCTTTCAATCCCTTAGTAAAAGCTATTACACAGTCAAACAAACCTGTAATCTCGGCTGTAAATGGTATAGCTGCAGGTGGAGGTGTGGGTTTAGCATTATGTGGCGATATTGTCTTAGCTGCTGAATCTGCTAAATTCAAACTAGTTTTTGGACCCAATCTTGGCATCATTTCAGATGTAGGTGCTTCATGGTTCGTTCCAAATCTCATTGGAAGAGCTAGGGCTAATGGAATGGGATTACTAGGAGAGGATATTTCTGCAAAACAAGCTAAAGATTGGGGATTAATTTGGGATTGTATTCCCAATGATGAATTGATGATAAGAGCAATGGAGATAGCTGAAAAAATTGCTGACGGCCCAATTGAAGGTTTAAAAGCAGTTGTTAAAGCTCATGATAGAGCTCTATCAAGTACTCTCAGTGAGCAATTAGATTACGAAAAAGAGACTCAGAGGATAAGAACAGATTCAAAAGATTTCAAAGAAGGTGTAAAAGCTTTTGCAGAGAAAAGAAAACCTAACTTTCGTGATTTAAATTAATAAAGTTCTAATCCAGCGACATCGACCTGAGCCATAAAATCTTTTCCATAGGCAACAACTCCAATAGTTTTGATGCTAGAAGGTTTGAACTTTCTAGGTACCAAAGCTCCAGTCTTTTTAAATGAATCAAAAGGGATCTCAATCCATTGCCATTCCCCAGATGTTTTGAAAGAAGAACTGTAATAATTCCAAGGCAGTCTAGTTCTGGGTGTTCTAATGTGAATGAAATACTCTTCTCCATTCCCACGTGTTTTGATCCGCAAGCCTTTGTATGATTTGTCATCAATATCAACCTGCGATCTAAATTGGATAAAACCTCCGTTATTCTCAGTACTTACAGAACCTTCCATTCTGTAAAAGCTTATATCACCCTCCTCTTTTTCTGAAAAATTTACTTCAGAAATACCTCCCATTACTTGATCAGATATCGGAATCCAAGGCATTCGTTTGTCATCAACATTATCAATAATTTCACTGAGTAAAGACATTGAACTAAGAATTATTACAAAGAATACACATGTTTTGGAAGAGTAGATTTTCATACCAATATTATAGCTCTTGCATATTCCAAAATTTAAAAAAAATGTTAGAGTATTTGCCAAGGGGAGAAAATATGTATTTAAGAAATTCTTTTATATTTTTAAGTTTTTTGTTTGTTTGGTCTTGTTCAAACAATGAAGACTTGAGTGATCTTAATGTTTCAGTATCAGGATCTGATTCTATTGGTTTGATAAATGATGAGCGCATTCTTGAAGCAGAATCGGAGCCAGGGAATTGGCTTGCTTATGGTAGGACTTATGAAGAACAGAGGTTTTCACCATTAACAAAAATAAATAAAGACAATGTTGGAGATCTAGGTCTTGTTTGGTCTAAGGATATGGGGACTAATAGAGCTCTAGAAGCAACTCCAATAATTGTTGACGGGATTATGTTTTTCACAAGTACTTGGAGCAGAGTCTATGCAGTAGATGCGCTTACGGGTGAGACTTTATGGAGATTTGATCCAGAAGTTCCTGGAGAATGGGCAAGGAAAGCTTGTTGCGATATTGTGAATAGAGGGGTAGCTGTATATAACGGTAAAGTTTTTTCAGCTAGCCTTGACGGAAGATTATTCGCCCTTAACGCAGAAACTGGTGAGAAAGTATGGGAAGTAGATACGATAATTGATAGAACAAGATCATATACAATCACTGGAGCTCCAAGAGTTGCCAAAGGAAAAGTATACATTGGTAATGGTGGAGCAGAGTATGGGGTACGAGGGTATGTAACTGCTTACGATACTTCATCTGGAGATCAAGTTTGGAGGTTTTTCACAGTACCCGGTAACCCTGACTTAGGATTCGAAGATCCAGCAATGGAAATGGCAGCAAAAACATGGAAGGGAACAGACTGGTGGGAATTCGGTGGAGGTGGAACCGTTTGGAATTCCATAGTCTATGACCCAGACTTCAATAACATATACCTAGGAGTCGGTAACGGATCACCATGGTCAAGAGAGATTAGATCACCTGGAGGTGGTGATAATCTGTTTTTATCATCTATTGTTGCAGTTGATGCGGACACAGGAATCTATAAATGGCACTACCAAACTACTCCTGAAGATAATTGGGACTATACTGCCGTGCAGGACATTGCATTGGCAGAAATGGAAATTGATGGGGAGATGAAGAAAGTCCTTCTTCAAGCTCCAAAGAATGGCTTCTTTTACGTATTAGATAGAGAGGATGGAAAAGTACTAAGAGCACACCCATTCGCTGCTGTAACCTGGGCAACCCATGTAGATCTTGAAACAGGAAGACCAGTAGAAAATCCTGAAGTTGATTGGACAGATAATGGCGCCTGGGTCCTACCAGGCCCTCTTGGGGCACATAACTGGCAGGCAATGTCCATAGATGTAGAAGCAGGACTTGCTTATATTCCCACACAAGAAAATCCATTCTTTTATGCTATGCAGGAAGATTTCAAAAAAACAGGGATTTATAAGTGGACTCCTGGCAAATGGAATATGGGACTTGAAATGAGCTCTCTAGCTCAAAACATCCTCAACAACCTTGACTCTCAACCTACTCCAGGAGGTTTCTTAAAGGCTTTCGACTTTCTAACTGGAGAAACGAAATGGTCAGTTCCTATTCCACATTACTGGAATGGTGGAGTCCTTGCCACTGAGGGAGGATTAGTGTTTCAAGGTAATGCCCTAGGAATGTTTTCTGCCTTTGATAAAGATACTGGTGAGACGCTATGGGAATTCAATACTTATACTTCCATGTTAGCTCCTCCAATTACATTTGAGATAAATGGAGAGCAATATGTTTCTATCCTTACTGGATCAGGCGGTGGAGATTTATTTGGTGGAGAGCCCTTACCTCCAATCGAAATTCAAGCATCTCTCACATACAATAATTTTGGTAGGATGCTTGTTTTCAAGCTAGGTGGAAAAGAAAGCTTACCCATACCAAATGTCAGAGATAATACAATTCCTGAGCAGAAAATGGTTCAAGTTAGTGTTGCTCAACTCCAAGACGGAGAAGGTAACTATAATGAAAATTGTGCAGTATGCCATGGCTTTGTTGTTAAATCAGGTGGAGCGCTTCCCGACTTAAGGAAAATGTCAGCTGGAGTACATGATGCCTTTAATCAGATTGTCTTAGAAGGTGTTTTAGCCAGTAATGGAATGTCATCCTTTGCTGATGTGCTTACTGAGACCGAAGTTGAAAATATTCATCATTATATTCGTGCTAGGGCTCATGAGGACAGAGAAGTAGCTTTAGGCAATCTTGAAGCTCCACAATTTACTTGGTTTGGCGTAGAAGAATAATTACTCAGGAATCTTAGTTTTAGCTGGAAGATCTGGCGGAGGAACTTCATCAAATACGAATGAGGGCCTCCCCTCTTCCTGATTGACTTCTTCACTCTCATATTTATTTGATTTATCTCCTTTATTGTCTTTATTCAACACTCCATAGGTCTTTCTTCCATTCAGCTGATCGCCTTCTTTTATTCTGTGAAGGGCATCTTGCGCCTTTTTGTGATTTTCTTCATTCCAAAAAAGACTGTAAGCTCTTGGTTCTCCAAAAGGTCTATTAGATTCGTCGAGATTCCTTATCCACAGATATAGTCCACCTTCCTTTTTAGTAACCTTATTAGGTTCCTGAATGACAACCCAACTTATATTGAACTCATCTGGTAAATCTTCATAGGTTGGCCAGCCCAATATTCCAAATAAACCTTGCCAGGAAAAAAAATAAAAAAATGAAACTGATAAAATCATAAAACTTTTAATTCTTTTCGAAAAATCTGTATAAAAACAAAATATGATTAACAGGCTGGCTACAAGTATATAGGCCATCAACAAAACAAGTCTTTCTTCCAGCATTCTATTTAGAATTTAAAATCTTAGTAAGTAACCTTTTTTGTATCTGATTAGTCTCAGAAATTTTCTTTTCACCATCAACAAAAAATCTTACAGCGGTAGCTTCATCGCCCACACCATTCAAAAAATGTTTTCCATAGTAAATTAGCTCTACGGTTGGGTTTAGCTTCTCAACTTTAACCGTCACTGGAAGTGGTTCACTAAAGTTAGATTTATAATGCAAAAGATTAACAACATATTCTCCGGATTGAAGTCCCCTGACTGTTACAGTCTCTTGATTAATAGGATTGAAAACTAATTCACCATCGATGTTTATTTTATCTGCCAAATTCCCTCTATCATCTCTATCGAGATGCATTAATCCCGTGTCTCTATTGTGATACCAGACAAGTCCGCCTTGTGGATCTTCTACTACCGCGTCGACATCATCAGGGTGATTATCAGGCCAATTGACTGATATTAAAATTTCAGCATTTGTATTTATGTTTCCACTATCTTCAGAACTATTTATCATCATGAATGCTATAGCAAACATAAATGCAAACCCTAGAAGAGCGTTAAAGAGAAGATCAGTAAATACGTCTTGTTCCTCACTTTTTTCAAAAATCTTATGCCTCATTCGAATATTTTGAAGTTAGGTGATTAATAGTGTTACTTAACCTGGAATCTAATAAGAAATACTGAAACTTTAGAAGCATTGACGAAATCAATCCTGTTAAAGTTGTATACAAGGCAACTGCCATTCCTCCGCTCATTGTTGAAAGTAATTTCTGAAGTATCTTAGGATCGAAATCCTGAATTTCTCCAATAGGAAGCAGCATTAAAATGAAGCCTATAACAGTTCCAGTAAGTCCAAGTTTCAGAAGAACATCTACAGCTAGATATCCTAAAGAAAATTTATTGGATAGTTCGTCCTGTAAGAGTTTTAAACTATTATCACCTGAAGTTTTATGGTCTTTAAAACCTAGAATGAAATTACCTATCAGTGTGCTCTGATCTGGATTATCAATACCTTTAATTTCCTTATCTAGATTCAAGGCAATAATTAACCAATGTACGGATGAAGCTAGATAAAGAAAAAGAATTATTACTGAGATTTTGCTCTTATCTGATTCAATTATTAGAGTGAAGAGTCCTAAATCATAGAGTAGATAGCTAAAAAAGATAAGAAGAGAAGTTATCAATAATGATTCAAGAAACAGGAAATTTTTCTTTTTATGAATAAGCATAATTAATCATGACTAGCGCCATCTATAATATCAACGTTTAAGTCTTCAGGAATAATTAAATTATCTACACACATTAGATTTATGCTTATCTGAGATGGGTCTCTTCTTCTTATATGGTGAGTATAAACTCCACAAAATTTGCAAAAGAAATGAGAGGCAATTTTTTTGTTCCACTTATAAACTGAGATATTCTCTTCTGAACTTAGATAACTGAAATCATCTTTATTGATTGCTTTCATGAACAGTGATTTTTTTAAACATAAAGAGCAATTGCATCTATAAACCTCTTCTAGAATGGAGTCAGCAAGAAACTTGAACGAGATAAGTTTGCAATGGCAACTGCCTTGGTATTCTTGCATCTAGATGTGTCCCGACTGACCACCATCTACTTCAATCGAAGTTCCACTGATATAAGAAGCAGCTTCAGAACATAAGAAAGTTACCAAAGATGCAACTTCTTCAGATGTTCCATATCTGCCAACTGGAACGGATGAACCATTCCTTTTTATAACCTCTTCCATACTTCCACCTGTCGCTTCTGCTATCTCATTTGCTGCTCTTTCCCACATAGCTGTATGAATAAGTCCAGGCAAAACTGAATTTATCAAAACTCCGTCAGAGCCATATTTCCTCGCTAAGGATTTTGAAATTGAGATCATGGCAGCTTTTGTTGCACCATAATCAATTAAAGCAGCATTTGGGTATTTACCCGCTGAACTAGAAATCATAACAACCCTACCCCATTTATTTGCTCTCATAGCTGGAAGGAATGATCTTGTACACCGCACAGCAGAAAGTAAGTTAAGTTCATGTAATTGCTGCCAATCTTCATCAGTCATATATAAAAAATTTCTAGAAGGAGATGCGCCGACATTATTTACCAAAATATCAACTGAACCGTCTTCTAATGCATTATCTATAAAAGCTTGTGTTGAATCTTTGTCGCTCATATCAGCCACAAAACCCTTTATGGAACCATTTTCAACTTTTGTAGCAGCCAGCTTTTGTACAGATTCTTCAGTTCGAGCACAAAAGAAAACTTCTGCCCCGTGTTCCGCCAACATTTTGACTGTAGCTTCTCCTATACCCAGGCTGGCGCCTGTAACTACTGCTTTTTTTCCACTTAGGTCCAAATTAATCATTTTCCTCTCCTAAAATTAAATTCATCTTGGTATTTCCCCTATCATACCTTTCATCATCATTAAGTTCATTCAATACAAAACCAAAAGAAAGGTATAAATTTAATGCTGGCTTTAAAGAATCATTTGTAATTAAGAAAATCTCACTAGCTCTTTTTTCTTTAGAGAAATCGATACAACGCTTTAATAACTTTCTTCCTATACCGAGTCCTTGAAAGTCTTTAGCAACTGCCATTTTTGCCAATTCGTAAACGTCTGCTCTAGTTGGTATCATAGCTGCAGTTCCAACAACTGCATCATCAAAAACAGCAAAAAAAATCTCTCCTCCTTTTTCAATTATATAAGAGTCGGGATTTTGAAGTGTTTTGCGATCTTCATCTTCCATCACAAAAAACTCCTCTATCCACTGCCTATTGAGATATTCAAATTCTGCTTTATAGTCACTATTGAAAGGAACTATTTCTAATTTATCCATCCAAATTTTCCAAATGGTGACTGAAAGCCTCGCCTCCCTTTGATACATTCTTATTCCAGTCTATAGAGGCACTCTCATTTGCATCATCACTAATATATTTAAAGCAAAAGAAGTTAATGTCTTCTATTAAGCATAACTTTGCCAACGCGTAAGCTTCCATATCATATAAATCAGTTTCAATTTCTTGGCTTGAAGAAACGAAACTATCACCTGTACCGCAACTCAATCCAGGTCTACCTAGAGAAATATCATTTATATCGTCATTGAGAGTCATTCCTAGTGGAAGTCCTATATTCCTTAAATCCATATCTCTTTGCTTGAAAGTAGTAACCTCATGCAAACCTTCTAAATCACTCCTAGATGAACCGGCAGTTCCAAAGTTAATAATATTAACTGGTTTGTATTCCCGTATTGCTCTATTGATCGAAATTAAAGCATTTACCTTACCTATGCCTGTATAAACAACCCTCCACCCTTTAGCTTGCTGAAGGTTCAACTCTTCCTCCATTGCAACTGCTATTAATGTGTTTTTTTTTGTTAAGTTAGTCTTCATAACTTATAAGACTAAAAAGGGGTATATCAAGGTTAGATGATCCATTTAAGGACTTTAGTTCTATAACAACAGCACCACCTACTACATTGGCACCCGAGGACTCTAATAACTCTTTGGAACATTGCATTGATCCACCTGTTGCTAATAAGTCATCCATGATCACTATAGATTGGCCTTTTAGATCAATTTTTTGAATACTAAGTGAGTTACTGCCATATTCAAGTTCGTAACTTTTCTCAATAAGCTCGCCAGGTAATTTATCAGGCTTTCTTATCATCAGTGTGCCAATACCTAAATGCTCTGCAACCATAGTGCAGAATAGAAAACCTCTTGCGTCTATACCTGCAATGTAATCAGGAGAGAGTGGTCTTATAATTTCAACAAACTTATTTTTTAAAATACTCAACGCTTTGGGGTCGGCCAATAAAGGACTTATATCCCTAAATAGAATTCCCTTAGAAGGAAAATCAGGATAACTCTCAATCCATTTTTTAAGATCTTCCATAAATTCAGGTTCTTTTTAAGAAAGGTATAAAGACAATATTCAATAGCAAATAGGCTAGCAGAGTATTTATAAGAAGTATTTCTGGACTAGAAATATAAAGATAGCAAAGACCAATGAAAATAAGGATCAGCTTTAAGTACTCTATTTTAATTATATTTTCAGCATCTAACCATTTTGCAGTGCAGTACATAGAGAGAATTACTATGCAAAGGAGAATAACGCCATGATCGTAATCCATGTCCTTATCTGCGAAGAGCACTACCGCAGCGTATGTCATACATAAGAACTGCGCAAATGCATAAATTTTTGTGAGTGGCGCTACCTCGGGATCATGCTTTTCAAAGTCTTCATAGATAAACTTTTCTTTTGACGAGCCTTCGGTAGAACCATTTGGCGACCAGCCAGTGCGTGCAGTCAAAACCTTATAAAAATTTTTAAAAGATATAGAAAAGGCCAGATCTCTTAGTATTTTTTGATATACATGTATGTTTGCTTTCACTG
>CEWG01115679.1_pt1 | contig 11903 bp, 10 predicted proteins | sample 361411 | NCBI WGS metagenome assembly CEWG01 (sample SAMEA2622173, study PRJEB7988) | marine metagenome | biome: marine biome (ENVO:00000447); feature: surface water layer (ENVO:00002042); material: "saline water (ENVO:00002010), including plankton (ENVO:xxxxxxxx)" | depth 5 m | reverse complement strand
TTGATTACTCGGATTCAAAATCCTCGACCACTGACATTATCTCCAAGTCTTCCTTAGATGAATAGTCCTCAAATTCTTCATATTCTTTCTCCACGATTTCTTTGTTTTCAAATGGACTTTTACCGTCCTCGATCATACACAATAGTCTCCATCTAGGTGCCCACGACAGATGGACGTATAGCGGACCAGGTAGAAGTAGTAACGTCCAACAAATTATCGCAGATATGTCAAATATTTGTGTACGATCAATTGTCAACAATGCCAAACCCAAGAATGGCATTGGATAAAGAATAGCGCGTGGTGGTGCAGTCGGGAATCGCTTTGAAATACTCACAATAATCGTTGAACATAATCCTAGGAAGAAACATGCTACGATGAGTAGACAGCAGTGTAGTCCCCAATCACCAATCCAACCCGAATACTCTTCATTGGCAAATCGGTAAGGCAATATTAGAGCGATTGAGCAAAGAATTCCATAAAATCCACCGATGTTGGAAGGGTGAGAAATCCATAGTGGTAACTTAGTAAATAATTTGGAAAGCGAGGTGCCAAGGAGAATCTCTTGGTCTTGTGAATCAAGAGATTCAAGACTATTTTTCCAGTTTGAAAGTCGATTCACAAACGCTCCAGACGAACTTAGGCTTTGAACATACGGGAATAAATCGAACCAAATCACTCGCTTCTTCCTATAAGGCGTGAAATCGGACCGGAAACAGGTAGTTCTTCTTCTTCCATCCATTCTCTATCTAGCAAACCAGTTTCTAAATCCTCTCTCTCTCTGGCGTTCTCTATGGTGTCTTGTTCGTCGTTAACCGCATCTCTTAGAGACAATGCTTGATTGATCAAGGTGATGTATGTTTGCAAAGTTTTACTCGTCTTTGAAAAACTAAAATGTCCTATGACGTTGTAATCCTCATCATCTTTAACCAAACTGCATCCTCCAATCAATTCATCACGATTCATTCGGACTCTGTGCTTTCCCAGTTCAATCCACTTACTATCCGACATTCTAACGAAAACTTTCGCTTCACCTATTGGGTTATCATCGACAAATGGATGATTCAAGTTGACCGCAAGTGGAGTGTTCAATATAGCAAGTTGATTAGGTAAAAATAGCACTGATAATAGTGCCACTAATGAAATAATTACAATAAGACTCCAAGATGGTAAATCAAATGAAATCCACGCTATTATTGAAATCAAAGCAACTGAGATAATTACCATTGCAGTGATTATAAATTGTAATTTTTGTGACTTCGATATCGGTAATTGATGAAATGGTAGTGCTCCCTTGGGTAACTCCTCTTCACCTGGCATGATTACCGCTAAGGGAGGAGTCAATTAGACTTTACAATGATTTACGGCGTTTTTTTGTTGGGGTCAAAAAGTAGTTTTTTCTCGAAAATCCTCCGCACCTTTCAAGAACATATAGCGAAGGCTCACACCAAAGGGGTCTGTAAATGGTCGAATTACCTCAAGGCGTTGTTGTAGAAGTTCGCCGTGGAGGTCATGACGCCTTAAGTCAATTAGCAGGTGATATGTCGAGACTCGGTATATCTGGGCACATAAGAATTGAGAGGAAACCGAAGGATATGATGCCCCGTGTCAGCCAAATAATCATCCAAGACGGAGTGCCAAAAGTTGCAATCCACGAATCTGATGCCATTAAAATGGGATTAGACGCCTTACTAGAGATAGAAAATGATGCCACTACTATCGATGCTTTGATTTCATTACATGAACTTAGTAAAGAAGAAATTGAAAGAGTTGTTAATTTATACCCCGATGCAACTATTTTTTCGGACCAACAAGAGGATTCCAAAAACCATGGGCAGTGGTGGAATCAAGTTAAACTTCAATCACGTAGGTGGGTTAGAGACAATCGGTTGCCAGAAATCGAAGCTACCGTTGAGGCACCTGAAATTATTCGCCAAAAATCACAAGCTCAATTGAAACGGTTAGAAGGAGAAAATAAGAAGCTAAATTTAGGCGATGTTTTGTTACTCGACTGTGATGAGTCAGAATTAGTATTTGAAATATGCAGTGCATTTGCCGGGCATGGACGGCCCATTCTAGTGATTACTAGAAAGCATCCCGAAATTTTAAACAGAGAGTTCGATCTTCCTCTAAGCTCCTGTTTGTGGCTAAGTTCAAAACAAGAAAAAGGCTCAATTTCTCCTGAAATAGACTTACTCAGAAAACAAATCATGAATTTTTTATGGGCCAACAAACAAGCCATAATCGCTGTCGATGGTTTAGAATACCTAGCTAGTAAGTCGGATGATGCATCAATAATGCAATTTATTAGAGACATTGCTGATGAGGCTAGGGTTGAAGATCATGCGATTTTACTTTCTTGTGATTTGTCTGCATTCGATCCAATAATGCGGCATAATTTGTCTAGAGAGGTAGAGGAATTACCTGCTAACATCGCACAATTATGGCTGTTAGAAGGTGAGTCTTTATTCGAACATCCAATCTGTTTAGAATTAAGTGAAGAGGAAAGTTCTTGGATTGAACAACAACTAAGTTTAGTCTCTTCACGAAGTGGAGATTTCGTTGAAATGTCAAGCGGCGAATACATCGGAGGTAGTAGTATTATCCACTCAGAGGATGTCGCTTCGGCAGGTAAGAATTTAGCCCAAGTTGTTGAACAATGGAACGAATCTGATTTGGAGCCTGCTGTGGACAAGGAACTGCAAAAGGCTTTTGAAAGGGCCTTGGAGGATTCACAAACTGAACTAATTGAATCTGATGATAGTATCATTGATTCAGCCGAAGCCACCGGTATTTATCGCCCAGAATCAACTGATCTAGCGGAAATTAACTCTCCTGCGCCTGAAAATATCGAAGTTGACAGAATTGAAAAGCCTGCACAAGTAGTTGCGGAAAAGGCAATAAAGCCTAGAAAGGCGATAAGGGTAAAAAGGCGTAAAGTCAAGAAAGTCAAAACCGATAACCCCTATGCTCATATGTCGAAGAGTAGTATTTTAGCAGCAGCACAGAACAATGCCGAACTAGGGGAAATTGAAAATTATAACAAATACGTACCAACGAAAGTAGGTATTGCTGGTGATTTAGCGGGCTATACAGAGCGTCAAGACTTGGCTTTTGCGAGGACCTTCAAGACAAAACAAGAAAAACTTGGAAACCCTTGGTCTCAAGCCGGTAAACAAAAGGCCGCAAAGAAAATCTTGGCTTTACCAGAGAGTGACTACAAACAGGTTGTACACTACAACGATAACAAAGGCGGTACTTCCTCAGGCAAATCGCCACTCTCTTCTTCAAATTTAGATGTGAAAACATCTAGTTCCAAATTTGCTAGGGAGTCCGCATCTAGAACTCAAAACCAAATTTCAGTCGAGCAACATTACCGTAACTGGGCTGATGAAAATAATTCTAACGAACATAAATCTACTGAGTTATTTGATGACAAGGGTAAACCATTAAACAGAGTCGGAGGCAAAGAAAATGATGACTCGTAAGCAACAACTCAATCAGGCTTTGGAAAATGCCAAGAAACATTTGCAGAGTCTAAACCCTTCCGAGCAAAAAATTGCAGAAAATATAATTGCTGAAAAACCAATTGCAGCACGTTCAAAATTAAATAAAATCCTAGGACGTTCATCGGTTGAAGATACTAGGAAGTCAAGATTGCTCCAACGTGTAGGTGTTTCTTCTAGGCCGACATTTGATATTTTGGCCGACCATGTTCTGGGGCGAGAAAGTAGAACTTTCAAACCCTCTATAGACCTAAATAATCGTGGTGAAGATATTTCAGATATTGTTGCATCTAGGATTCAAAATCTTAGAGATAGAACTCTTTCTTCCATCGAAGATGATTCGCTAAGTAATTTCCATGATGAAAATGATTACTTTGGTTATGTCAGTGATGGAACCCCTATTTGGAAAAGCGTGGTTAACGGGCAAAGGCGAACTGAACATCTTAGTAATCAAGAATTGGAACGTGATGTATCTCTACTTGCTCATCATCACAGCGTTCACCTTCCAAAAGAATTTGACTGGCCTAAGAAATTGGATTTTGAGTCTCATAACACTTTCAAGCAGTGGGTTACAGTGGTTGAAAACCGAAGAGCGACACAACTGGCTGAGGGAGTAATAGATTCGACAGGAAATGGGTTAAATCCGTTACTGGTTACTGGCTCCAGAGAGACTGGGCGCTCACACTTAATTCATGCAATATCGCAAGCAGTTCTACAAAGGCATGAAGGACATGTATTCCTAATTTCAGGTATTGAACTAGAAAATTTGACAGCTCTTCCGGAAGGTTGGCAAGATTCGCTAATTGACTGCAGATTATTGGCAATTGATGATGTTGATTTCATTGCTGAAAATAAAATTATGGCTAATGCTATTGGTAAGATGATTGACTATGCATTGAATCTTAACGTTCATGTTGTTATGACATCTTCAAGTCCGCCAAAAGAATGGCCGGCATCTCGCCTTTGGGATTTATGCCGTGGTAGTGTTCATGCATCCATCAAATCACCGAGTCCTGGGAGTTTGATGCTATTTGCCAGAAGAAGATCTATTGCATTAAACATAGTTCTCGATGATGCACAATTAGCCACACTTGTGACCCATGACTCACCGAGCTGGCGTTCGACAAAATCTAATTTAGAAAAAGTTGCACATGCAATTTTATCTGGGGAAAATATCGCTGATGCTCATGATGTGTCGTCTCTGTTATCAGACATCCCACTTGGTGCACAAATGGCGCACGATGAAATAGTCAGGGAAAGGGTGGAGGATGTTGCGCAGAGACTAATTTCTAGTGCTGTTGATGTGGTTTATAGTGACAATGAAATCGGGGGTATCGAATTGACCAGTGAACTTCCGTCTTTGACCGAAGATTATGAGCCACCGACTTGGAGTGATGAAGATTTGTCTAAATCGCAAATTGATTTACTTGAGAGACATGTGAAAACCACCCTAGAAGATTTAACTCCAGAGGCGCCTTCAGTTTTAGATTTACACGACCGTGACAAGCATCTGGTCGCTCAGAGAAAGCGAATCAAATCAAGTGACATTGGTACTGCTGCAGATATTTTAACCGAAATCGAAATGAACATTGACGGACAATTTCACTCCGCTGAAATGGAGTTGGCTGAAAATGCCATCATCTTAGAGGACTTGGAAAGTAAAATGCTAGACTTATCGCAAAGAGCGAGTGAGGCATCACTTGAAGATTTGATTTTGATTGCGGATGATTTACGTGAACTTGAACACAAATTAGTCGAAATCGACCCCGAAAGAGAACCGCTTCCAGAATTTGTCGAGGCTAAACTAATTAGAAAACCTGCTCAAAGACGGAAGAAACAACGAAAAACATCTTCCAATATCCTCAAAGTTTCTTCGAATATTTCTTCAATTTTGGACAGCCATGAGCCTGAAGGGGAGTGGAATATTGACAGTAGTGAAGTATCCGCACAAGATTTACTTAAACCAAATGATAGAAACTCTCTAGTTGTGGTTAGTGAGATATTGGAACCACATCCTGAAGGAACCATTTCAACTTCTAGTTTGACTCCTAAATCTGTTTTACTCCCGGGTGAAGAGGAATGAAATCACCTTGGTGGATGAAGGGAGTGCCGTTCTCCTGTCAACCTAACTGCGGCAAATGTTGCGATGAACCAGGCGGAATTGTCTATCTAACAACTGCAGATGCTCGAAGGATTTCTGGACACCTTGGAGTAGAAGTTAAAGAATGGTTATCGAAAGATTGTAGAAAAACTTTGGATGGCAGATTCATACTAGAAAGTCGCAAGAGTGATGATGTCTGTATCTATCTAAATGATTCCAAACAGTGCGAAATTTATCAGGTTAGACCGCAGCAATGTGCTGCATTTCCATGGTGGTCAGAAAATCTTTCAACAAATCGTTCATGGAATGAGGTAAAACAAACCTGCCCGGGTTTAACATCTGAAGATGCCATTTTGGTCGAAGGCGATAAAATCCGGATACAGATTTTTTCCGATCGGCAAGCAACGAAAGGATTTCGAAAATGGACCGAAAATGATTAAATTTTTTGGCGAATTTTTCTAAGGCCGCCTTTATACCCAAGTGCTATGTCGGGTTGTTGAGGGGAGGAACAATGAGAGATGAAAATGTGTTATTTGAATTGACAAATAGCCATCTCAATATCGGTCTTAGAGGGGTCCCAGTCGGAACATGTCGTACCTCTTTTGTTACACCAACTGAAGGAGTTCACTACTGTGGCTATCCCATCAGTGAACTAGCTAATTTTGAGCCAGAGGACATCGTTTATTTATTGATGAATAAGGATTTACCAACTCCCGAGCAATCAGTTTCCTTCAGGCAAGATTTGTCGGGTCGCGGTAAGATTCCTGGAGACCTTGAATCTGTATTCAGATCGCTGCCAAAAAATGGCCATCCAATGGATTGGCTTTCCGTTGGAATTCATACCCTCGGTATGTTTGATACCACCAATGATTGGAAGGAAGATGCTTTGAATTTAATTGCAAGAATGCCTCGCTTGATGGGTCTAATTTTTAGAATACGTGAAGGAAGAGAGGCTAATATTCCGGCTGATGATACTTCACAATCCTTGGTTGACCGTTTCATCAATGCCGTAGATTTAGACGGAATTGACAGAGACGTAATGAAGCGAGTAATCTCTACGTATCTTGTTCTTCACATGGACCATGGTGGGGGCAACCTTTCGACATTCACCGGAAAAGCGGTAGCATCTGGTAAAGCTACAGTATATTCCTCAATTGCAGGAGCCATGAACGCACTTTCTGGTCCGCTTCATGGCAGAGCAAACCAATCATGCCTAGAATTTGTTTTGAAAATTGGAACTAGTGATGTCGACGAGGTTGAAAAATTTGTACGCTCAGAATTAGAGGCTGGCCGGCCAATTTTCGGTTTTGGACACGCTGTCCTGCGTGTTGAAGACCCAAGAGCAACAGTTCAATTTGATTTAGGTGAGCAAATTTGTCCAGATGATGAAAACTTCAAAATCATTCGAGCTCTTAGAGAAGTCGCTCCTAGAGTATTAGGCGAAAACCCAAAAATTAGCAACCCTAATGCAAATGTCGATATTGCCAGCGGGGCTTTATTATACCATGTTGGATTAACCGACCCCACCTATTATACTACTTTCTTTGGGTGGGCTAGAGTCGCTGGAATTGGCGCTCAAATTGTTGATGAACGTGCAGTTTTTAGAAGCGGTAAAGGTGTACCAATTTATCGTCCAAAATACTTCCCTGAAGAACAATCACTTCGTCACATTAAATGATTATTTTTTATTACAGGCCTCGATGTTTTCCCCGAACCGCGGTGGCCAATTAGTCGAATACTTTGCCATGGTGGGGACCTAGTAGTATTGGATAATATGTCGTCGACACTATAATCCCATTTCCATTTATTTCTCCACCAATTAACTAATTCAATGCGGCGGCTTTTGTCACATTCATGCCATTTAGGGACCTCATTTTTCAATTGTTTAATTATAGACTTGTGAGAATCATAGGTTGCAGAATTCAGTAACTCTAATTGCGATTTGTCTAATGGCATAGTTGCAGGAAAGTTCCATCTGGCGTTTCCACTAGGCAACCAAGTTAATTCAGGGTCTAGGTGATCGGTTAATCCTGTTAATCCCGCATTCAACATTTTATGTTCAAGTTCCAACTTAGCCGGCCAAACATATGTTGGCATTCCTTTTTGGCACGAAAACAGATAGTCGTGGTTTTTCTTTTCTAACCCTACTTTTCTACCTATCAGCGCTCTGCCGTACAGGGGAGAAAAATATTCAATCGCACATGGAATCATCGAAGCGCCACTTTTTCGATGACGTTTAGCGAGTCTAGAAAAAGGCATTAACATATATTGTGGATAGGCGTACATTCTCTTAAAAGTTCTATTCCCAATCGAAGGAATTGATGGCATAAGTTCGGCCCAATTGCGTTTAATTTTTGATTTTTCAGTTACTTTCTGCATACCTCTAAAAAATGCATAGAAAACAGAATTTTCATTTGGAATCTCATTCTCATCCAATATTTCTTCGGCTAATTTAATCGCTTTACTCATGTACCTATATTGCCTTGATTTATTGACCAGTCCTCGGCCATTTGGAGACAATAAATGTGGCCGTTTGAACTCTAAACAAGCCATTTTTCCGTGTTCAATCCATTGTTCTTTTACTATTGAATCTTGAATGAAATCCTCAAAACTAGTAAATCCAACCTCTTTGAGTTCATCTAGTGACCACAAATCCACCCATTTAGGTCTTCCTTTACGTTTCTGCTCCGGAATTGAGACAACTGAATCATGGTGAATAACCAATTCTCCATCACTTGTAAGCCTAAGATCAAATTCGACACCATCAGAATGCTGGATTCCATGTCTTAGACTCTTTAGGGTGTTTTCTGGGGCTTGTTGCCATTCCCCCGTCATACCTATTGGACTGTGCAATTACTTGTAAGGTGTTATGTTCGCTGATTACATAGTGTTGGTTAATGTAACTAATTTCAATTTTGTAGTCAAAAAGGATATATTATCTAATGCTGCGACCAAGTCATGAGCCCATATAGAATTATGATGTATCTAATTCTATTTTTGACTCCGATAATTTGCTGGGCATTCACTGTTCATATCAAGGGGCGCAGGACTCCAATTAGAGATTGGGCAAGAGAATTCCATGAAAAAAGATATTATTTACATGCAATTGGTTACATTATCATTATTCGCTGGAAAAGTCTCACTGACGCCCTTAATGAACCGATTAAAATGAATGTGGGGCACTGGACTGATTGGTTATACTCTATCGAAGGCGAGTTCACCAAAGGAATTCAGGATTTATTTTACAACGATACTCTAACCTCAATTTTAAATTTTCACTATTTATTTATCTATTTATTTTTGATTTATGTCACCACAGTATATTTTGCTTATAGTGGCGACCGGGACATGACCGATAAGGTCACCTTGAATTATCTTCTAATTTATGCACTTGCAGTACCTTATTACTTATTTTTCAATGTCGAGGTTACTTCGTCATGGATTCCTGGAATGGACGCGTTGTTATATCAGGATGGGGCTTATACCACATTTTATGCCAACAATGACCCACTAGACAATGCGGTACCGTCTCTCCATGTAGCAATTCCATTCGGTATTCTGGTCTTGAACTATTTACACGTCAAAGAGAAGGGTGGAAAAATGTCCGAATGGGACCATTGGCCTTACCATTTATTCGTTTTAATCAATACTATTCTATTTTGTTTCTCTATTCTTTATCTTGGAATTCACTGGTTCACAGACATTCCTCTTGGTATGATAATCGGCGGAATAGGGGCTCTTTTTATTCATCATTTACAACCTAGACTACGAAATGACCACGGTTCATTTTTCAAAGGAATTGGTCGGATTAAAATTAGAAGACATGCTGTAGTGGAAGGTATTTGCACTTTATTCATGTTGACGATTATTTTGATGGCGGTAAATTTCCAGATGAACCAATCTGACGACAGAGTATCTTATCGTTTAGGTCCTCAAGATTCGACATTTGAAATAATTCAAGAGATTAGTCATGGTGATTACGTCGACTCGACAATTATAAATTTGGATGACAGTTTGAATCTTGAAGTGGTTTATATACAAATTGAGGACAGTGTTCCGGCAATGGATGCTGGTGTTATCGATTGGCAAATGCTGAAAAGCCTAGGAAAAAATCATTCCATCCCGCCGGGCGATTCACTTGATATTGAAACGACTCAGAATAATGTTTTCCACTTTATAGTTCTACACAATCCAGCTAATTCCTCTGACGATTCAGTTCTTGAAGTTAGAGTTGTAAACGATTACCATGAAAACTCTATGCCTGCGGCGATTTTAATCTCTTTACCTTCATTGTGGATGACTGCCTTCGTAGTATATCGATTGGTGAGGCTCAAGAAAAACAACCGTTCAATGATTGATTCATCCCCATCACATATTTGGGAAGATGAATAAAATCGCTTGTGTTATCAGTCTTCGGGGTTTGGGCGATACATGGCGGAATCAGAGAGGCTGGCTCATACAGTGAATGAGTTGTTCGATTCTCCCGGCGGGCAAATCATCAGAGATGCAAGAAATTTTCTAATCTCTCGAATCAGGTTAGTAGTTGGAATTTTCCTCTTAGGAATTATTATTGGCTTTCCTCTAACAAAAGCTGTTATTAGTTGGTTAATCGATGATTCTCGACTACCTGCGGAGGTACAAATAATTGTAGTTTCTCCAGTTGAATATATCTTACTTCAATTTCATGTCGCAACCAGTTTAGGTGCTTTACTAGTCATGATCTATCTTTTTGTCGAGATTTGCCATAAGGGTGTGAAAAATGAATCTGTAAAGCAGCGTGTTGCCGAACTGAATTTCAAACCACCATCTTTTGGCCCGACCATTGCTATTACTATTCTATCGATTCTCATCCTAGCACTTGCTGGTCTAGCATATTCATGGGATTTCTTGCGACCAATGATATTGGAATACCTAACAAATGACGCTAAGAACTCTGGTATCGCCAATACATGGAGATTATCCAGTTATGTTGGTTTCATAGTAAGTTTAGCATTGGCCTCAATTATAGGTTTCCAGTCTCCAGTTGCTACTTTGTTGGTTCTTAGGCTCGGAATTTTTGGACGAGAACAACTGAAAAGTTACAGGAAGCATATTTGGTTCTCGTCATTTATTTTGGGGGCATTTTTATCTCCACCAGATCCGTTATCACTATTTTTGGTGGCACTTCCAGTAGTGGTATTATTTGAAGTAGCACTAATTCTTGATTCAGTAACTCGGAGTGAGTAACTGTTCATTCAGTTGTTGCTTCGGGACCGGCATGAATCCTGGCGTGTTTCCATGATTGCTGCCGTGGAAATCCGAACCGCAGGTTACCGAAACGCCATTCTGGACGGCTAATTCCCATAGTTCAAATCGATATGAGTCAGGGTGACTACCATGAAAGGCTTCTACAGAATCAATACCATTTTGGACACAGTAATTAATCAAATTAACAGGGGATATTCCATAGTAAAGAGGGTGGGCAAGGGATACAAAACCTCCGACGGAGTGAACCATTTCTGTCGCTTCAATTATCGTTGGTTTGGGTTGTATTTGATGGGCGGGTAAACCATCGCCGATCCAAAGTTCAAAGGCTTCTGATTTGGAATCAACATACCCCATCTCGACCATCACATCGGCTAGATGCGGTCGACCTACTGAACCACTGGCTTTTTCTAGAACCTTTTCGATAGGTATGGGCATTCCAAGTTCTGACAACTTTTCAATCATCTTTTTCATTCTAGGTAATCTTCCCTCTTGGAGTGGGAGAAGCCAATGTTCAAATTTTTCAATACCTTCGTTGGATTTAGAAAATGTTGGAAAGTATGCTAACAAATGCCACGATTTTGCGGCACGGTCTCTATCCAGTCTTTCAAGTTCCTTCTTTTCGGCTTTCAGGCCCGGTTCGCAGGTAATCTCGACACCAGGAATAAAATTCAGTTTGTTCTCATCAGCAGCAATCCTTGCTTCTTCCCATCCACTGATTGTATCATGGTCGGTTAGTGCCCAAAATTTGACTTGTGATTCTTTCATCATTTTAGCGACATCATCGACTTTGTGAATTCCATCGCTGTGGACAGAATGGCTGTGTAAGTCAAACTCCTGCGTCCACACATTTTTACCACAGCCTCAACATCTATTGAACTTGTGTTTCAAAATAGGTTGTCTAAATCTGGAAGGTCGGGTGTAGATGAATCCTTTTTCAATATCTCAACAGTGCTCAAATCTTCAACAGAGATTTGATTACCTTGGTTTAGTAAATCTTCAATGTCAGGCAGTTTCGGGGTATCGATGATTTGCTTTTCGGCCATTTTTGGTAT
>CEWG01005016.1_pt1 | contig 11904 bp, 9 predicted proteins | sample 361411 | NCBI WGS metagenome assembly CEWG01 (sample SAMEA2622173, study PRJEB7988) | marine metagenome | biome: marine biome (ENVO:00000447); feature: surface water layer (ENVO:00002042); material: "saline water (ENVO:00002010), including plankton (ENVO:xxxxxxxx)" | depth 5 m | reverse complement strand
AATCTTGAATTTGGATTTGATTTTGAATCTTGACTATGTGACCATCTTAAATTATATATAGAGCTTTTTGAGTAATCAGGAAAACCTTTTTCACTTTGAATTAAATTCTCGAATCTAAAACTTAAATTTCCTCTAAATTTATATCTGTAAAAATATGTATTTTCAACCCTAAAACCATAACTGCCATTTGTGTAGTAGTCACCCAATAATGTTAGATCCAAATTATCGTTTACAGGTAAATAATAACCTCCGTTTTGTAAAAAGTAACCTCTCGAATTTTGTTCACCAAATGAAGGAAAAATTATTCCAGAACTTCTTTTGTTTGAAATTGGAAAATAAGCAAATGGTAATCCTATTGGAGTAGGAACATCAGCAATATACATATTAGTGGGGCCAGTAATAATTTTTTTTCCAGGAATTACTTTAGCTTTTCTTAGCAAAAAATAATATTCAGGATTATCGATATCAACAGAAGTTGTAAATTTTGCCCTGTCCATATAGTAGACAGAGTCATTTTCTTTTTTTGTTTTATCAGAAAGAATATTTAAACCTGCTTCTTCTGTTCTTGAATTAAATATGATTGCTTTTTTTGTGTCAATATTAAACTTTAGAGAATCTGGTCTGATCTCATCTTGACCTTGTTTAAAAATTGGTAATTGAGAATATTCACCTAATGAATCTATAATTCTACCTGCATATATTTCATTTTTCTCGTAATCAACTATTATAACACCTGACGTTATTTCCATATCTTCATAAGTAATCTTAGCGTTATTATAAAGTCTTATAAGTTTTTGTTTTGGGCTTATTGATGTTGTGTCTGTTGCCTCGTAAGTAATTTTTCCTAACAATACATTATTGTTCTGTTTATTAATACTATCTGTATTTTGTATTGAATCAATTACATATTTATAATCATTAGCAAAGGAAATAATGTTTATAAAAAATGTATAACTTAAGAATAAAAATAATCTGGAAAAGTGTGTTTTCAACCTATTGAATGTATATTAGTAATACCTATAAACTGATATAAATTTAATTATATTTTAGGGCTATAATACACAATTTATGACTAAAGTTAGCTCAAAGTCACTTTTTTTTAACCATAGTTTAACAGCAGTCGCACTATTTATAATAATTTTAATATTTTCAGCATTTCCAAAATCAACTTTTGCTCAAAAGCCTTTTAAAATTGTAATCGATGCCGGACATGGAGGAAAGGATCCAGGTAGACCAAATAAAAGTGGTATTAAAGAGAAAGATATTGTACTCAAAATAGCACTCGATTTGGGAGAGAAATTAAAGTATAGTGGAAATGAAGTGATTTACACAAGAGAAAAAGATATTTTTTTAAGCCTAAGAGAAAGAGCAAAAATTGCAAATGAAGCTGATGCCGACTTGTTTATTTCAATACATTGTAATGCTTTTCATGATAGTTCTGTAAATGGATCAGAAACATTTGTTTATGGTTTACATGTAAGTAATGCTAATTTCAATGTAGCTAAAAAAGAAAATGAAATCAACTTTTTAGATGACCACTACCTCGATGAACCAGAATCATATACTCCAACATCAACGGAGTCCTTGATTGGTACAACTTTAATACAAGAAGAATATTTAGATCAAAGTATATTACTTGCTAGTTTTGTGCAAAATAACTTTTCTAAAAATTTAAAAATAAGAAATAGAGGAGTAAAACAATCGGGATTTTGGGTACTTCACAATACGTATATGCCCAGCATATTAATAGAGGCTGGATTTATGACCAATCCAAAAGAAGGAGCCTACCTGAACTCTAAAAAGGGACAAATAGAAATTTCTAATAGTATCTTTGATGCTATTGAGAAATATAAAAAAACCATAAATTATTCTAGTAATTTTGAGTCTAAAACAAATAACCGAAAGGATATAATTTACAAGGTACAAATTGCAGCTGGTAAAAGCAGGTTAGAACTAAAATCTTATAATTTTAAAGGATTGTCAAATTTATCAAGAATTAAACAAGGTGCTATTTACAAGTATTTTTATTCAAACTCTAAAAGTCTTGAAGAAATTAAGAAAAAGAAAAAATATGCTAGAGCCAATGGTTTTCCAAATGCATACATTGTTGGATTTGAAAATGGCAAATTATTTGAGGTAGAGTAAAAATATTATTTAATATAAATTTTTAAATTTAAAGACGAAAAATTATAAATGAAATTTACTAAGGAAATTAAAATTGGTGTTCTAGCATTACTTGGATTAGCAATGAGTATTTTTTCATATAATTATTTAAAAGGTATTAATCTTTTTGAGAAAAACAGAAAGTTCACAATTATGTACGAAAAGGTTGATGGTCTTTCCGTTTCCAATCCAGTAACTATGAACGGTTTTAAAATAGGTAAGGTTCAAAAAATAAATTTTAACCCCAACAATCTAAAAGAGTTATTTGTTGATATAGTTATTGACAATGACGTAGTTTTTCCAAAAACAAGTATTGCTGAATTATATGAAACAGGCCTAATTGGAGGAAAAGCTATCGCTATAATTCCGGATTATAAAAATGATTCAACAATTGCTGTTGATGGTGATGTTTTAAAAGGAGTTATTAAACCAGGGCTAACCGAATTGGTTAATCAAATATTGCCGCAGGTCCAACTTCAGATTGAGGCGGTTATGGAAAATGCTGAAATTGTATTGCAAAATATCAACACTCTTTTTGATGATGAAACTAAAATTATTCTTAAATCTAGTATTGAAGATTTTTCAAATTTAACCAATAGTCTTTCTGAAACATCAAATGAAATTTCTAATTTAATTGCTAATAATTCAGAAAATTTGACAAATAGCCTTGTAGATCTTAGATCTGCTAGTTATAATATAAAAAGGATAACCGATTCCCTAAATTCAGATGATATTAACTCTATAACAACAAGCTTGAATTCTCTTGTAAATAATTTAAATTCAATTACGATAAGTTTAAAAAACTCAGAAGGTACCGCTGGTAAATTAATTAATGACAAATCGATATATGATAATCTTAATAATGCCACAAATCAATTGAATCAATTAATTGAAGATATTAAGCTCAATCCAAACAGGTATATTAATTTCTCTGTTTTTGGAAAAAAAAATAAATAATTGGAATTTATACCTAACATAATTTTTGTTTTGATATTAGTTGTCTCTATAGGGTTCTTCAGTAGAAATGTTATGAGGCTTAAGAGAAACATAAACCTAGGAAAAGGACAAACCGATCCCATTACCAATAAACCTGAAAGGTTAAAAAATATGCTAAGAATTGCGTTAGGTCAAACAAAAATGGTAACAAGACCAATTCCAGGAATTCTTCATTTAATTGTTTATTTGGGATTTATAATAATAAATATTGAACTTATTGAGATTTTGATTGATGGGATTTTCGGTACTCACAGAGTATTTTCATCAATCGGTAGCTTGTACGGTTTTTTGATAGGTTCATTTGAAGTTTTTGCAGTCCTTGTATTGATTGCTGTTATTGCATTTTGGATAAGAAGAAATATTATTAGGCTAAGTAGATTTTTTGAAACAAAAATGATAGGATGGCCAAAGTTAGATGCTGATCTAATACTGTACTTTGAAATAGTATTGATGAGTTTGTTTCTGTTAATGAATGCTTCCGATGTAGAATTTCAGGACATGAATAATGGAAATCTAGTAAGCGGATTGATATATCCATTTTTTAAAGGGTTTTCTGTAGAAACACTTCATATTCTTGAAAGATCTTTTTGGTGGTCACATATTGTTGGAATATTAATTTTCCTTAACTACTTATACTATTCAAAACATCTACATATAATACTCGCGTTTCCTAATACCTTTTACGGATCAATTGAAAATAGTGGTAAAATGAATAATATGAAATCGGTTACTAATGAAGTAAATATTCTGATGGGTAAATCTAGTGAATCTGAAATCAATGATGATATTAATTTTGGAGCCTCTGATATAATGGATTTATCATGGCTTCAGTTACTGAATGCTTATTCATGTACTGAATGCGGTAGATGCACTGGTTCTTGTCCAGCTAATATTACAGGTAAGGAACTTTCTCCAAGAAAAATAATGATGGATACTAGAGATAGAATTGAAGAAGTGGGAAGAAATATAGATAAAAATGGGTCCTTCAAGGACGATAATAAAAAGTTATTAGGAGATTATATCTCAAAAGAAGAATTATGGGCATGTACATCTTGTAATGCATGTGTAGAAGAATGTCCAATAAGTATTAATCCGCTATCGATAATTATGGATATGAGAAGATATTTAATCATGGAAGAATCATCAGCTCCAAATGAGCTAAATAATATGATGAATAATATTGAGAATAATGGTGCTCCATGGCCATATAATCAACAAGATAGATTAAATTGGAATGAATAATTATGAATGATAATAAAACAAATAGAATTTTAAACGAAAAAGTTGAGTCAGGTAAAAAAATAAGCCCAGTACTGCCAAAAGGTATTAAAAATTATTTGATTGATATTGATGGAACAATAACAGATGATATTCCAAATGAAGAACCCGAAAGAATGGCAACATGCTTACCATTTGATGATGCACTCAAAACATGTAACCAGTGGTATAATGAAGGTCATATGATATGTTTTTTTACTTCAAGAGTTGAAAAGCACAGAAAAGTGACAGAAGACTGGCTAAAAAAATACGGTTTTAAATATCACACATTACTAATGGGGAAGCCTAGGGGTGGAAATTATCATTGGATAGATAATCATTTAGTTAAAGCGACAAGATATAATGGGACCTTTGGTGATTTAATTAGAAAAGAAGTAACTATCGAAGTTTTTAAAGATGAATGAACTAAAAATTAAAACACTTGATGATTTTCAAAGTGAGGGTACTTCACCTGAAACTTTATTTTGGGTTGGTTGTGCTGGTAGTTTTGATGATAGAGCTAAAAGAATAACTAAGGCTTTTGTTAAGATTTTAAATTCTGCAAATATAAGTTTTGGGGTATTAGGTAAAGATGAGTCATGTACCGGAGATCCAGCTAAAAGAGCTGGCAACGAGTTTTTATTTCAAATGCAGGCTATGACCAATATAGAGACATTAAATTCGTTTAATATAAAAACAATTGTTACAACTTGTCCTCATTGTTTTAATACCATAAAAAATGAGTATCCAGGTTTAGGAGGTAATTATGAAGTTTTTCATCATACTCAATTTATTAATAAGCTACTTGAAAATGGCAGACTTTCAATAAAGGGCGGTTCTTACAAGGGAAAAAAAATCACTTATCACGATCCATGCTTTCTTGGTAGGGCAAATAACGAGTATAAAGCACCGCGTAACTTGATAAAAAAACTTGACGCAGAATTATCAGAATTAAAGAGATGTAAATCAAAAGCTCTTTGTTGTGGTGCTGGAGGGGCGCAAATGTTTAAGGAATCAGAAAAAGGGAAAACCGAGATTAATTTAGAAAGAGCAGAAGAAATTAAGGAAAATACCTCTAAAATAGTAGCTACTGGCTGTCCTTTTTGTAATACAATGCTCACAGACGGCACCAAATCATTTGAAAAAGAAAAACAGGTTGAAGTATTAGATATTGCAGAACTTATTGTTCGAGCTAAAGATTTATAAAATGATAGTTGATTTCAAATCATTAAATAAAAATTCAAGAATATGGATATTTCAATCAGTAACCTTAATTGATGATTATATAGTTGAAACAATTAAAAAAAATTTAACACTATTTTTAAGTGAATGGAAATCACATCAAAATAATGTCAAATCATCATTTGAAATAAGAAGCAACACTTTTATTATTATCGCTGCTGATGAAAGTAATTTAGTCTCTGGATGTTCAATTGATGCGCTGGTGAACTTTATGAAAGAACTTGAAAAATTATATGACCTACAATTGCTTGATAATTTTCATATCAAATTCATTAAAAATGAGGAAATTAGCACACTACATTTAAATGAATTTAAATCCCTTGCGAAAAAACTTAAATCAGATCAAAAATTAATTGTTTTTAACAACTTGATAAATAACATTGAAGAATTAGAAAATAATTGGAAAGTTGATATCAGAAATAGTTGGCACAAAAGATTCTTAACATGAAAAAAATACTAGTAGTTTTTATCATTTTATTATATTTTCAAAATCAGTACGCTCAATCTGTGGACCCACTCACTTCGGAAGACTATAAAGCTCAAAATAAGTGGGTCGATTCAATTTACAATAAACTTTCACTTGATGAAAAGATAGGTCAGTTGTTTTTCGTTCAGGCTACTGGAAAAAAGATTAATAATTCTGAAAAAATTATTAGCGATATTAAAAATTTTAAAATAGGGGGTATAATTTTTTCATCAGGAAACCCTACAACTCAAGCGCATCTTACGAACAAATATCAAAATTTATCACCATTACCATTACTTATTAGCATGGATGCAGAATGGGGTGTTGGTATGAGGTTAGACTCTGTATTAAAATTTCCTTGGAATATGAGTTTAGGTGCCTTAACCAATAATTTAATTTTAGAAGATATAGGTTCAGCCGTTGGAGACCAATTGAACAGATTAGGAGTTCACATGAATTTCGCTCCAGTTATTGACATTAACACTAATCCTAAAAATCCAATTATTGGAAACAGATCTTTTGGTGAAAGTAAAATAAACGTTTCTGCTAAAGGAATTTACTTCACAAGAGGTTTACAGTCAAAAAATATTTTAGCTACTGGAAAACATTTTCCTGGACACGGAGACACATTGAAAGACTCTCATTTAACTCTGCCTACAATAAGTTTTAACGAAAAAAGGATTAAAGAAGTAGAATTATATCCTTACAGAAAATTAATTGAAAATGGATTGGCATCAGTGATGATTGCACATTTGAATGTACCCTCTTTAGAAAAAGAAAACATGCTTCCTTCCACATTATCAAAAAATATTGTTGAGAACATACTGATAAAAGAACTTGATTTTAAAGGTTTAGTTATCACAGATGCTCTTGAAATGAAAGGAGTATCTAAGTACTCAAAAAAAAATATTGACCTTTTAGCATTTTTAGCAGGAAATGACATTCTCTTAATGTCTTCAGATATTTCTAAAGGAATTAAAGAGATAAAAAAATCATTTAAGAAAGGAAAAATCAGTGAAGAAAGACTTTCAAAATCAGTAAAAAAAATATTAAAGGCTAAATATAAGGTTGGTTTACATAATTACAAGCCAATAGAAACCAAAAACCTTATAGAAGATCTTAATAATATCCCGGTAAATAATCTGATAAATAAAACTATTGAAAATATTCCAGTACTTATTAAAAATGATAATAACACACTTCCTCTCAAGCTAGATTTCGATAAAATTATAAACTTACAATTTGGTAATGATAATGGAGTAATATTTAATAAGTACTTAAATAAATACAAAAGTGTCAAGTCAGTAAATGCATCAGAAATTGACAATTCAGATTTAATTAAACTAACAAATAAGTGTGATGCATTAATCGTAAGTTTTCATATGAAATCCAATACTCCATGGGAAAATATGAATAAAAAATTTTCTTCCCAGGAGCTTAAGTTACTTGAATTACTTGAAAAATATGACAATAAGATATTAGTTTCTTTTACAAACCCATACTTCTTGTCACAAATTAATCTTGAAACATATAATTCAATTATAATAAGTTTTCAAAATAATCCGCAATTTCAAAAAACCACAGCACAACAAATATTTGGTGCAAAAAAAATAAAAGGGGTATTACCGGTAAGTATAAATGAGAAGTATAGAGAGGGAGATGGGCTTGTTTTAGAAAATATTAATATTTTAAGTTTTGATTATCCTGAATTTGTAGGTGTAGATCGAAACAAACTTTCTAAAATTGATTCTATAATTAGCTATGCAATTGAAAATGAAATGACACCAGGGGCTCAAATTTTAGTTGCTAAAAACTCAAAAGTCATTTATGATAAATCCTTTGGAAAACTTAGATATAATGAAAATTTAAAAACAAATTCAGAAACAATATATGATTTAGCTTCTCTTACTAAGATTTTAGTAACTACCCCAATAATAATGAATCTTTTTGATAAAAAAGCTATTGATTTAGAAACCAAATTAAAAAATATAATACCTAGATATAAAGACTCTAATAAATCTGAAATTACTATTAAAGAATTGTTGTCCGGTCACGCCAGACTACAGCCATGGATTCCTTTTTACAAGATTACTTTAGATAAAGAGAATAAACCGTCTTCAAAATATTACAACTTTAAAAAAAACAATGTTTACAATACAAAAGTTGCTCCTGACTTATATATTAGAGCTGACTATAGAGATACAATAAGAAATATAATTAAAGAAAGTGACTTACTTAAAACAAAATATAAATACAGTGATTTATCATATCTAATTATTCAAGAATACATTGAAAGCTATTATAATAAAAATCTTGACAAGATTATTGATCAGCTAATGTTTGAAAAGCTAGGAATAAATTTAACATATAATCCTTTTTTAAAAAATTCAATTTACAATGTTGCCCCAACAGAAATTGATGAATATTATAGATACAAAGAGATAAATGGATACGTTCATGATATGGCAGCTGCAATGTTTGGTGGTATTTCAACTCACGCTGGATTATTTGGTAATACTATTAATGTAGCCAAAGTAATGCAGATGTATCTTCAAGATGGTAATTATGCCAATGAGCAAATTATAAAACCAGGAACAATTAATTTATTTAATAATTGTTATTATTGTGACGAAGATAACAGGCGAGGAGTTGGTTTTGACAAACCTCAATTAGAGGAGGAGGGTCCAACATGTGGTTGTGTTTCTATGAACAGTTTTGGTCACTCTGGATGGACGGGAACATTTGTATGGGCTGACCCTGATTTAGAAATTATTTATGTTTTCTTATCAAATAGATCCTATCCTAGTGGTGAAGCAGCAGGTAAATCTAAACTTGTAAAAGAAGATATAAGAAGTAAAATTCAAGAAGTTATATATAACTCGATTATAAAATAGATTATGATTATAGGAATAGTATGTTATCCAACATTTGGAGGAAGTGGTGTATTGGCAACCGAGTTAGGTGTTGAATTGTCAAGAAAAGGGCATGAAATCCATTTTATCACTTATAACCAACCAGTTAAACTAGAACTATTTAGTAATAAGGTCCATTTTCATGAAGTTGAAGTTCCAAATTACCCATTATTTCATTATCCACCTTACGAACTAGCGTTATCATCCAGACTGGTTGGAATTGTAAATAAATATAAAATAGATATTCTTCATGTTCATTATGCAATTCCACACGCATATGCCGCATTGATGGCTAAACAAATGCTTAATTCAATGGGAATTAAAATTCCTGTTGTAACAACACTACATGGTACCGATATTACATTAGTTGGGAGTAACCCGTCTTACAAAACAGCTGTTGAATACAGTATTAACAACTCTGATTATGTTACTGCAGTTTCGCAGAGCCTTAAGAGTGATACTTTATCATTATTTGAAATAGAAAAGGATATTAAAGTTATATCAAATTTTGTAAATCTTGAAAAATATAATTCACGTTCCTCTAAAACAAATTTGCTAAACAATAATCATAAAATTATCACACATGTGAGTAATTTTAGAAAGGTTAAAAGAATTATGGATGTAATCGACATTTTTGATGGTATTCAAAAAGAAATTCCTGCAAAATTACTTATGATTGGAGATGGACCTGAAAAAAATAAGGCAGAGAAAAAAGCAAAGAGATTGGGAATAAAAGATAAAGTTATTTTCTTTGGTAAAAGTACTGAAGTAAATAAAATACTGTCATTTAGTGATCTATTTTTGCTTCCCTCAGAAATTGAAAGTTTTGGTTTATCAGCACTAGAAGCTATGGCAGCAAAAGTTCCTGTTATTTCAAGTAATACAGGTGGTATTCCTGAAGTTAATATTGATAATTTTTCAGGAAAAATAAGTGAAATTGGAAATGTTAAAAAAATGATAAATGATTCGATTGATATCCTTTCTGATAAAAAACTTCACGAAATATTTAAAATAAATGCTAGAAAAAGAGCAGAGGATTTTGACATTCACAAAATTGTTCCTGAGTATGAGAAGGTTTATGATGATTTAATTAAAGATAAATTATGAGAAGAAAAGATTTTTTAAAATTAAGTTCAGCATCCTTATTTCTAGCCAGTTTAAAATCACAAGGAGTGAATCCTATAGATTTAAATTACAATTACCCAGAAAACAATTCACAATATATGGGTGATTTTATGGCACCTAAACTAAATGTAGTGAAGGTAGCTTTTATCGGAGTTGGTGCTAGAGGTTCTGCGCATGCCAAACAAATTTCAGCTATTGAAGGCACCGAAGTTGTAGCTATCTGCGATCTTTATGAAGATTTAGCTGAAAAATCATCCCAAACATGTCAAGAAATTGGAAATGGAAAGAGACATAAAAATATAACCATATACTCAGGAGCTGAAAATAAATGGAAGGCTATGCTTAAAGAGGTAAAACCTGATGCAGTATTTATTTCAACTAACTGGAATAACCATGCTCCAATGGCTATAGAAACTATGAAAAGTGGAGCCCATGCATTTGTTGAAGTGCCAATGGCAACAACGATTGATGACTTATGGAAAATAGTCAATACATCTGAAAAAACAAGAAAGCATTGTATGATGATGGAAAATGTAAATTATGGAAGAGATGAGCTAATGTTCCTAAATATGTGCAGAAAGGGGGTTATTGGAGAGTTCCTACATGCTGAAGCAGCCTATATTCACGAGCTTAGATTTCAAATGAAAGAAGAACATAGAGGTACTGGTTCATGGAGAACACACCATTATGCAAAAAGTAAAGGAAATTTATACCCAACCCACGGACTTGGTCCTGTAGCCCAGTATATGAATTTGGCAAGGGGTGATGATAATTTTAATTCTATAGTTTCTTATTCTACCCCAGCTTTAGGACGAAAACTATATGCAGAAAAAAACTATAATTCAAATCATAAATGGAATAAGTTAAATTTTTCTAATGGTGATATGAATTCTTCAATTATAAAAACTAATATTGGTAGAACAATAATGATTCAATGGGATGAGACTAGTCCAAGACCATATACTAGACATAATTTAATTCAGGGTACTAAAGGAGTTTTAGCTGGTTTTCCAACAAGAGTAGCACTTGAGAATGGGGTTGAAGGAATTACAAAAGATCATCATTCGTGGGTACAAGGAAAGGATCTAAAAAAAATATATGAAAAATTCGATCACCCGTTAAATAAACGTCTCGAGTTACTAATAGAAAAAATGGGAGGAAGAAATCATGTTGGTCATGGTGGGATGGATTTTGTAATGAGGTATAGAATCATAGAATGTTTAAGAAAAGGCCAGCCTTTAGACCAAAATGTATATGAAGGATGTTTCTGGAGTGCTGTAATTCCTTTAAGTGCTAATTCGATCAAGAATGGTGGTACACCCCAAAAATTTCCTGATTTTACAAGAGGCAACTGGAGAAAAACAAAAGCATTAGAAATAATTAGTTAAAATTATTTCCAATATTTGAGCTTACTTGACATCCCTATCCCAGGGTTAAATGTATTTGTTGGATCAAGTGACTTGTAAAAATTTAATAAAGAAGAATTTACCTCATACTCGTGTCCAAAATTATGTTCTGCAGGAAATTCTGCAGCTCTTTTCTTGTATGACTCTAATAATTTCCTTTTAAATTTCTTAGCATTTACTCCCTTTTTTAAAATATAATTTTGGTGTTGTACATGACAAAACAAATGTCCATAATAAAATTTTTTTTCTATCTGATCATCTATTTCCGAAGGCAATTCTTCAAACCAATATTTTTCATTTCTCGGAAATGCAACATCTAAAGACATCATTTCACCAA
>CEWG01066595.1_pt1 | contig 11915 bp, 10 predicted proteins | sample 361411 | NCBI WGS metagenome assembly CEWG01 (sample SAMEA2622173, study PRJEB7988) | marine metagenome | biome: marine biome (ENVO:00000447); feature: surface water layer (ENVO:00002042); material: "saline water (ENVO:00002010), including plankton (ENVO:xxxxxxxx)" | depth 5 m | reverse complement strand
ACTCGACAATCTTCAAACCCACAGTTCATACCTTGACCATAAAATGGAACTGTAGCATGGGCCGAATCACCTATTAAGATAGCTGAATCCTTTATATGCCATGGATATGTTCTAACAATACCTAAAGATGAAGTTGGATTTTGCTGCCACTGATCATATAAATCAGGAACTAATTCATAAAAATCAGGAAAAATATTTGAAAAATAGTTCTCAACTTCAGATCTAGTTTTGAGATTTTCAAATGAGTTTTTACCTTTTTTCGGAGCAAATAAGGTGCAGGTAAAACTACCGTCTAAATTGGCAAGAGCCATCAACATGAACTCTCCTCTTGGCCAAATATGTAAAGCATTTTTTTCTATCAAATAACTTGAATTAGATCCAGCAGGAATAAGCAGTTCTTTATAGTCATGATTTATTTCATTGTAATTGTATTGGTGTTTATATTTTTTAATCATTTGTTTTCTAACTTCAGAAAAAGCACCATCCGCACCAATTATGAAATCAGATTTGATTTTTTGATGATCTTTTGTACTTGTATTTTCAAAAGTAACAGATGTATTTTCGAAATCTACACTTTCACACCTCTCATTAAAAAACAAGTTAGCTCCATTTTTTTCAGCTAAGTCCATCATTAGTACGTTCATTAAAACTCTTGAAACAGAATATATGCACTGTCCTTCATTTCCATATGGTTGATCTGATAGTTTACCGTTTTTATCATGCATAACCCTTTTATATACAGGAATTGCGATTTTTCTTACTTCATCTTCAACACCGGCCTGCTTTAAAGCTGTCCACCCTCTTTTAGACAATGCCAAGTTTATTGATTTTCCAGCTGTAATTGTTTCCGATCGCAAATCATTTCTTCTTTCGAAAACATTTACAACATAATCTTTTTTAGACATAAATAAAGAGCATAATGATCCAACTAATCCAGCACCAACAATTGTTACTTTCTTTTTCATTTACATTAATTTTTTCAAAATATTATAAAACATATATACATCTTCATAACTATTATAAAGAGGCACTGGTGCTACTCTAATAACATCAGGTTCTCTCCAATCTGATATTACACCTTTATTTGTAATCGTATCAAAAAGAATTTTACTTCCATTAATAACTCTAATAGATATCTGGCAACCACTTTTTTTTGGAGTAATAATTTCAATTCTATCATTTTCGATAGAACTAAGCAAAAACCTAAGGTAATTAGTTAAATTATTTGATTTTGCAACCAACTTATCCATACCTACTTCATCGAAAATACTAAGAGAAGATCTAATTGCTGCAAGTGATAAGATAGGTGGGTTGCTTAATTGCCATCCTTCAACGGTTTTAATTGGATTAAATTTATCGGGCATTTTAAATCTATCTTCTTTATTGTGCCCCCACCATCCTGAAAATCTATGGATTTGAGAATTATGATGTCGTTCATGAACAAAAGCACCACCAACTGATCCAGGTCCTGAATTAAGATATTTGTACGAACACCAAACAGCAAAGTCTACATTCCAATCGTGTAATTTCAGATTAATATTGCCAGCGGCATGTGCCAAATCAAAACCAACATTTACCCCTTTTAATTGAGCATACTTTGTGATTTTTTTGAAATCGAAAACCTGACCAGTATAATAATTAACCCCGCCTAGCATAATTAACGCTATACTTTCACCATGTTGATCTAGAAGTTCTTCTATATCCTCTGTTCTAACTGCAAACTCACCCTTTCTTGGTTTGATCCTAATTAATGCTTTTTCAACATCAACATCATGATGCTTTATTTGAGATTCAACAGCATAAATGTCTGACGGGAAAGCGTCATCTTCGATAACTATTTTAAATCTTTTTTTAGTTGGTCTATAAAACGAAACTAACATTAAATGTAAATTAACAGTTAATGTGTTCATTGCCACAACTTCAGTTTCTTTAGCACCTATGATCTTTGCATAACTTGAAGATAAAAACTCATGATATGGTAGCCAGGGATTTTTAGCATGTACATGTCCTTCTACACCTAAGTTAGCCCAATCTTCGAGTTCCTGTTCAATATATTCTTGTGTTTTTTTGGGTTGTAGCCCTAAAGAATTACCACAAAAATATATCATTTCTTCACCATTATTTTTTTTTGGAATATGAAACTGTTTTCTATAACTTCTTAATTCATCCTTAGAATCTAAAGATAATGCGAAATCTTTACTTAACTTATATTTCATTTAGTTGATATATTACAGGTCTACTAGGTGATGCATCTAAAACAAAAGGGGCGATTTGAAGATTAAGTAAATATTTTCCATCTAAAACTTCATTTGGTACAAATATCATTTCAGTAATTGTTTTTTCTTTTGAATCGTTATTAAATTTTTTTTCTTCTGTTTCCCAAAATATATTATGTCCGCTTAAGATCCCGTCGTCAAAAAGTCTATCCACAGAAGGAATATCAACAAGTAAATGCTTAACCCCTAAGGAAACAATATAGTTCATGGCTTCAATTGTAAAAAAACATGATGTTTTTTTCATGTAATTTCTATTTTTTTTATCTTCATTATTCGGTGTAGTTCTAATTATTAAAGCATGTAAAAATGCTGGACTTACATTTTCAAGCTTATTTTTTAAATTTTGTTTTGAGATAACTAAATCTTCCGGCATTATTTGAGGAACATAACTTTCTTCAGAGTTACATGGCTCAATAGTGATAAGGAATGATGGAATCAACTCTTCTTTTAAAGATTCTATAATTGAAATTCTTTTTTCTGTTATATGTCCAATACACTCAGTGTGGGTGCCATTACAATGTGGTGTTAAATTAACTGTTTCAAAATTACATGGACCTCCCCTTCGTGTATCACCAATAAAAATATTATCTGAATACGGTTTTGAACTAGCTTTTGGAACATCATAAGTATTAGGTTGATTACCATTAAAAATTAGTGGTATAGATATATCTTTTCCTTTAGAAAAATCAACATATACTTTTTTTAACTCTAATTCAATTATCGCCTTCATTTAACTCAACTATTTTTAACAGATAATTTATTTATTATCAATAAATCTTTCATCAACGTCCATAATCTCTCCAGTAACAGGGCATGTTCTAAGCTTCTCGTCTGAGTAGAATTTTTTGAAAACAGGTAGAAAATCTTTTTCAATATTAGTCAGCTGAAAATATTCTTCATAAAGCAATGCGTTAGCTTTATCAGAAAACCACATTAAACCATCTTTATGATCTTTTGATCGCTTTTTTTCTATTACTAAACCAATAGATCCTTCTGGTCTAACAGGAGAATGAGGTACTTTAGCCGGTAGTAAAAACATTTCTCCTTCTTTTATTTTATATTCAACTAGATTGCCTTCTTGTTGAGTTTTGACAATTATGTCTCCTTCAACTTGATAAAAAAGCTCTTCGGTTTCATTATAATGGTAATCTTTTCGAGCATTTGGGCCAGCTACAATCATTACAATATAGTCCCCCGATTCAACATATAGATTTTTATTCCCAACTGGAGGAACAAGTAAGTGTCTGTTATTATCTATCCAGTTTTGTAAGTTAAATGGTTCTTTGATTTTCATAATTAGTATTTTAAATAGTTGCTATTACTTTTAATTCTATTGCAATTGGTGTTGGCAAACTTTTAATTTCAATAGTTGTTCTACATGGTTGATTATCTTTGAAATATTGTGCATATATTTTATTATAAATTTTAAAATCATCCTTCATGTTAGTAAGAAAAACTTGTACATCAACAATATTATTCCATGAAGATCCTGCGTCTTCTAAAATATAGCGAATATTCTGAAAAACAGAGTGACACTGAGTAGCTATATCATATTCAATTATTTTACCGCTTTCATTCAATTTTACACCAGGAATTTCTTTTGACCCAGATTGACGAGGACCTACTCCAGACAAAAATAATAAACTCCCTACTTTTCTGGCATGTGGATAAAGCCCAACAGCTTGTGGTGCTCGACTAGAATTAAATTTTTCTCCGTTCATATTAAATCTTTATACATATATTTTTTGGTTCAGTAAAAAACTCAAGAGATTTAAATCCACCTTCTCTTCCTAAGCCGGAACTTTTCATTCCTCCAAAAGGAATTCTTAAATCTCGTAACAACCAAGTATTAACCCAAACGACACCGGATTGAATACTTGCCGCAACCCTATGTGCTCTGCTTACATTTTGAGTAAAAATACTTGCCGACAAACCATATTTTGTTGAGTTTGCCATTCTAACAACTTCTTGCTCAGATGAAAAAGGCATAATAGACACTACGGGACCAAAAATCTCTTCTTGGTTCACGGAACAATCAAAATTAAGTCCCTCAATAATTGTTGGCTCAATGTAATACCCTCCAGCTAAATCTCCACTTAAAAACTTTTGTTTTCCACCTATTAAAATTTTTCCGCCTAAACTTTCTGCTTCTTTTATTTTAGTTAAGATTTTATTCATATGTTGCTTAGAAACAATCGCCCCTAAGTGAGTTTTTGAGTCTTTTGGATCTCCAACTACTAAATTTGATGCCTTATTTATGAGCTTTAATTTAAATTCCTCATAAATTTCGGCCTGTACAAATAATCTAGAACCACATAAGCATATTTGTCCTTGATTAGTAAAGGCTGCTCTTGCAGCAATACTAACAGCATCTTCTATATTCGCATCAGAAAATACAATATTTGGATTTTTACCGCCAAGTTCCAAAGATAACTTTTTAAACATTGGCGCAGTAATTTTAGCAATGTGTTGACCTGTTTCTGTGCCACCAGTAAAAGAGACGATTGGCACATCAGGATGTGAAGTTAAATGATCCCCTACCTTAGAACCATATCCATGTACAATATTTATTACGCCCTTTGGAAATCCTGCTTCTATACAAAGCTTACTTAAAATATAGGCTGTCATAGGAGTTACTTCGGATGGTTTGGCTACCACTGTATTGCCACTTGCTAGTGCAGGTGCAATTTTCCATGTTAAGAGATAAATAGGCAGATTCCATGGTGAAATGCAAGCTGCCACACCAATTGGTTGGCGTAAAGTATAGTTAATCGCGATACCATCCATCTCATGAACATTTGAACTATCATGTAAAATAGCGCTTGCAAAAAAACGTAAATTAACAGACGCTCTTGGAATATCTACTTTAGCCGCTAAACTTTCCGGCTTTCCGTTATCCTTGCTTTCTGCCTTTACAAGTTCATCAAAATTTTTATCTATCAAATTTGCAAGTTTCATTAACAAATCTGACCTTTCTTGTTTTGGTGTATTTTTCCAAGAAGGAAACGCATTTTTTGCGGAACTAACAGCATATAAAACATCTTGTTTATCAGAATCTGGAATCATAGAATATACTTTCCCGTTTGAAGGATTATAATTTTCTAAATATGAACCTTTACAAGGTTCAACTAGCTCTCCATTAATATAATTTAATATCTTCTTCATTATAAACTCTTTGTTCTACCTCCATCTACAGGAACATTAATTCCATTAATATAAGATGCTGCAGATGTAGACAAAAAAGCAACAGCATTAGCAACTTCTTCAGCTTCACCAAATCTTCCAGCAGGAACTTGAGATTTCATTAGATCAGCAACTTCTTCATTTGACTTTTTCTGAATCTTTGCTTTTTTATCAATCAACGATTTTAATCTACTTGTATTAGTATAGCCAGGTAAAACATTGTTAACAGTAATGCCATAAGGACCAAGCTCTATCGAAAGTGTTTTAGCCCAATTTGCTACAGCAGCTCTAATAGTATTTGAAACACCCAGCCCTGGTATTGGCGCTTTTACTGATGTAGAAATAATATTAATAATCCTACCATATTTCTCTTTTTTCATTCCTGCAACAACTTTTTGAACTAAAATTTGGTTGTTGATTAAATGCATTTTAAAAGCAGACTCAAAAGACTCTAATTTAGCATTAGCTATTGGACCTGAAGCAGGCCCGCCAGTATTGTTTACTAAAATATGGTATGTTCCAGATAACAAATCAACTTCTTTTTTTAATTTTTCAGAATCTCTAAAATCGATAGCTATAAAACTATGAGTCTGTCCTTTACTAACATCTAACTCGCTTAATACATCTAATAGTTTTGTTTCATTTCTAGCTATTAATGTGATGTTAGCCCCTAAACTTGCTAATATAATGGCTGAAGCTTCTCCAATTCCTTGTGTACTTCCACAAACAATTGCATTTTTATTTATTAAACTTATATCCATAATTTAATTATTTACTGTAAACATAACCTAAATTTTTCTTTACGCTTGTAGGTAATTTTGGCAAATATGATCTAGAAATCATTAATGTTGCAATGTTTGCAAAATCAGTAAAAACCTTGTGTTTATCAACTGTTTCTTTAAGATAACCTTGACCTGAGCTGCCACCTGTTCCTATTTTTTGCCCTAACATTTTCTCAACCATTTGAACGTGTCTAAAACGCCATTCAGCAACTTTATGATCTAACACAACTATATTTTTTAATAGTCGATAAGGTAAATGTAGTATTGGTTCATCTCTATATAGATTTATTAATAATGCTGACATTGTTGCTTTATAAGACAAGGATGTTTCTTCTTCTTCAATAGCTTTTAAATGCTCTTTTTCATCTAAAACTCTATGAAAATACTTCATATTTTCCTCAATCATACGAATTCTTAATTTTTTATCATTTTCATTAAGTATAGTAGATTTAGAAATAGATGAAATTTCTTCATTTGAAATTATATTGATGGCTTCTTCATACTTTTTAATAAAATCAAATTCTTTCATATTTAAAAATGGAATTCTTTCAAGCCACTTTTCAATTAAAGAAAATAATGATTCGTTTTTTTCTAAATCAAGAATTTTATCCTTTTTTTCACCCTTAAACTGATCATGGTATGGGCAGCCGCCAAACTGATGTCTTTTGTTAATTTTTAATCCCAACAACAACTCTATTCTCCTAAATTGATGTGATTGAAATCCAGAAGCAGGAGATAAATAATGACGAAAATCTAAAAAATCTAAAGATGTCATAGTTTCTAAAATATCAATTTGATCTACTAAAACGTCCATTATTTTGTTTGCTCGTTCAATTCTAGAAACAATTAGACCTATATTTTCTTCATCAATTTTGTCTTTGCTAAAATATAGCATAACGGATTCGAGCTCATGTAGTATTTGCTTAAACCAAAGTTCATAAGCTTGATGAATAATAATAAATAACATTTCTTCATGAGCCTCATTTCCATGAGATTTACTTTCTAGCATCTGAGCATCTAAAATCTTGTCTAGCTGTAGGTATTTTTGGTAATGCAAGGAAGTGTTTTTCTCTGACATACTATAATTAATTTAACTGCAGTAAAGGTAATAATATGATTTATACAATACAAGATGAAAAGAATAAAATTATATACATCAAAACACTGGTTGACTCTACACCAAATGAGAAATAAATATCTTTTCTATTTGATTTTGATTGCATTATTAGTACGGTGGTAAAACAAAGTAAAATTATCGTTCCATAAAACATTTCATCAGAAATAAACTTTAGTAAATATAATTTTAGTAATATTAATTGATTTAAAAATAAAAAAATTGCGCTTATATATTTAGATCTTTTTTCACCAAAAACAACAGGTATTGTTTTAATGTTTTTAAAATCTATTAGAATATCTCTTATGTCAAAAGGAATGGTTATCGCAAAAACAAAACAAAATCTAGACATATGTAAATAATATATATTTTGGTCAATAAATAATTCATTCTCAATTACTAAAAGTGTTAATGATATCAGCGTCCAAACAATTGAAATAATAAAAATTTTTAAGTAAGGAATTGATCTTAGTAAAAATGGATATAAAAAAGAAATAATACCACAAAAGATAATAACTATTTGAGTTTGGAACTTGAAGTTTAAAAACAAGAAAAAAGTAATTATAAGAGACAAAATAGATAAAAAATAAATTATTTTTTTATTTTTCCTTATCCATGAGCCCTTTTTATTGTCTATGCCTTTTTGAATTATGACTAACCTTTGAAAGTTATAGGTTAAAATTGTCGCAAAAAATATAAATATAGATACTTCATAATTATTACTTCCCAACAAAATTTCTGAGCTTAAATGCAAACACAAAACCGCGAGTGCAACAAAAAAGTTAGTATTTATATAAAAAATCAAATATTTGTTTAAATACTCTATCAAAATTAAAATACAATATTTACAATCTTTTTAGGAACAATAATGATTTTTTTTGGTGATTTTCCAGCGAGATAATATGCAGTTTTTTCATGCGCCATAACTTGCTTTTCAATATCTTCTTTGGATAAATCAACATCCAACGAAATTTTATAGCGCATTTTTCCATTAAATGATATTGGATAGTTAATACTTTTTTCCTTTAAAAAATCTTCTTTATATCTTGGAAATGTAGCATTAACAATCGACTCACTATTTCCTAATTTTCTCCAGATTTCTTCTGCAATATGGGGAGCATAAGGAGATAATAAAATTGTAAAATCAGATATAATTTCTTTGTTTTTACAATTTTGATCCTTTAATTCATTAATACATATCATTAATGTACTTACGACAGTATTAAAAGAATATCTAGAAATGTCTTCTTCAACTTTTTTGATTGTTTTGTGAATAGTTTTTAAATTGTAACTGTTTGCAGGTTCTAGTGAAACAGAAAAATTGTTTTCGTTATCATGAACAAGTCGCCAAAATTTTCTTAAAAAATTATGTACCCCATTAATTCCTTTAGTGTCCCAGGGCTTAAATTGCTCTAGAGGACCTAAAAACATTTCATATAATCTTAATGTGTCTGCACCAAACTTCTCAACTAATTGATCAGGGGTTTGAACATTATATTTTGACTTTGACATTTTTTCAATTTCTGAGCCACAAACATATTTTTTATCTTCATTTAATATGAACTCTGCGTTTTTATACTCTTTTCTCCATTCTCTAAACTTATCAATATTTAAAATATCACTTTCTACAAGATTTATGTCAACGTGAATAGCTACTGTGGAATATTTTGATTTTTTTTCATGTGTTACGAATTTATTACTATCAATAATTCTGTATACATAATTTGATCTTCCTAAGATCATGCCTTGATTTATTAATTTTTTGAAGGGCTCATCAAAACTTATAAGGTTTTTGTCAAACAAAAATTTTGTCCAAAATCTTGAATATAATAAATGACCAACTGCGTGCTCAGCCCCGCCAATGTATAAATCAACTTGACCCCAATAATCAGATTTTTCTTTAGAACAAAAATCAGTATTATTTTTAGGATCCATATATCTCAAGAAATACCAAGAACTACCTGCCCATCCTGGCATTACATTAGTCTCCATTCTGTCTCCTTCGAAAATATTCCAATCTTCTTTTTTTGCTCTTGCTAATGGAGGTTGCCCTGAAGATGTAGGCAGATATTTGTCAATATTTGGTAACTTCAAATATTCGTCAGCTTTCAAAACTTTTGGAATATCTTCTTTATAGTAAATAGGAAAAGGCTCACCCCAGTACCTTTGTCTACTAAACACGGCATCTCTTATTCGAAAATTAATTTTTTTCTGTCCAAATCCTTTTTTTTCAATTTTTTCGATTGCACAATTGATTGCTTCTTTAATTTCTAAATCATTTAAAAATGCAGAATTAGTAATGTACCCGATTTTTTCTTCATATGCTTTTTTACTAACATCAATATCTTTAAAAATGTTTTTAATCTCAATATTAAAATGATTTGCAAAATCCCAATCTCTTTGATCTCCGCATGGAACTGCCATAACTGCACCTGTTCCATAATTTACCAAGACATAATCTGCTATCCAAACTTGCAATTTCTCAAATGTAAATGGATGTTTTACATATGCTCCAGTAAAGACCCCTGTAATGTTTTTACAAGATTGACGATCTATTTCTGATTTTAACTTGACGTTTTTAACATAATCTTCAACTGTATTTTTTTGTTGCGGTGAAGTTATTTTTGTAACTAATTCATGCTCGGGTGCTAAAACAATAAAACTAACACCATATAAAGTATCTGGACGAGTCGTAAAAACTTCAATGCTTTCATTTTTCTGTTCAACATTAAAGTTTAATGATACGCCCTTTGACCTTCCTATCCAATTTCGTTGAATTTCTTTTATAGATTCACTCCATTCAATTCTGTCTAAACCTTCTAGTAGACGTTCAGCATAAGCAGTAATTCTTAACGACCACTGTTTCATTAATTTTTGCTCAACCGGAAACCCTCCTCTTTCAGAGTATCCATCTTTTACTTCATCATTAGCTAAAACGGTTCCTAATCCCTCGCACCAATTAACTAATGTTTCAGATAAATATGCAAGTCTAAAATTTCCTAAAATATTTTCTTTTTTTTGGTATGTAAAACTATTCCATTCCTCAGATGAAAATATAAATTCACAATCACCACAGTAAGCATTAACACCAGAACTTCCATTCTTAGAAAATTTTTCTTTTAGTTCTTGAATATCTTTTGCCTTATTTGATTTCAAACAATAATATGAATTATAAAATTGTTTGAAAATCCATTGTGTCCATTTGTAATAATCTTTGTTGGATGTACGTATTTCTCTAGACCAATCATAACTAAAACCTAATCTGTCAAGTTGCTTTCTATATCTGGAAATATTATTTTTTGTTGCAAGCTCAGGATGTATTCCAGTTTCTATTGCATATTGTTCCGTGGGAAGTCCAAAAGAATCATATCCCATTGGATGTAAAACGTTGTATCCCTTAAGTTTTTTATACCTTGCGTATATATCTGAAGCAATATATCCTAAGGGGTGCCCTACATGAAGACCAGCACCTGATGGATACGGGAACATATCAAGAACATAGAACTTTGATTTTTTTTGATCTTCATGCACTGCAAATGTTTTATTTTCAGACCAATATTTCTGCCATTTTTTTTCGATTTTACGAAAATCGTAGTTCATGTTTATTAAGTTTATTAAAGGCAAAGTTAATGAATAACTTCAAACTAAAATAGAATTTTATATTTTAGCAAACTATATGACATTTGAAACCAAAAAAATTTTTAACTCTTCTGTTTTTTCATCTTCAATATCAGTAGTTATCAGTTTATCACTTGTTTTATTTATTGTGGGAACTTTATTTTTAGTTTTAATTAACGCTCAAAAGCTGTCTAATTATGTAAAAGAAAATATAGGGTTTTCTGTAATGCTAGAAGAAAGTACTAGCGAACTAGAGTGTTTACGATTTCTTAAAGAGATAGATGCAAATAATTTTTCTAAAAGCGTAACATTAATATCAAAAGAACAAGCAACAAAAGAACTGAGAAATGAATTAGGAGAAGATTTTGTTGATTTTTTAGGATATAGTCCTCTTCTGTCATCAATAGATGTTAAGCTTAATGCTAATTATGCTAACTCTGATAGCTTACTTAAGATTAAAAACCAACTAAATAAAAATTCGAATGTATTTGAAGTATACTATCAAGAAGATTTAGTTAAAAAAATTAATAGTAATGTTAATAGGATTGCAGTATTTTTACTTGGATTTTGCTCATTGCTATTAATCATTGCTTTTGTTCTTATAAATAATACTATTAGACTTTCTGTTTACTCAAAAAGGTTTTTAATTCGGACTATGAGATTAGTTGGAGCTAGAAATTCATTTATTCAAAAACCTTTTTTAATAAATGGTTTATATCAAGGGCTTTATGCAGCAATTTTTGCAGTATTTATGCTAATTGGTTCATTACAATTAATTCAAAAAGAAGCTATGAATATTTTAAATATATCAGATTTAAAAGTTATTGGAACTGTATTTCTTTTAATATTTATATTTGGAGTCTTTATTAGCTGGATATCTACATATTTATCCGTTAAAAAATATATTAAATTAACAGAAAATAAACTTTATAAATAAATAAC
>CEWG01178963.1_pt1 | contig 11928 bp, 7 predicted proteins | sample 361411 | NCBI WGS metagenome assembly CEWG01 (sample SAMEA2622173, study PRJEB7988) | marine metagenome | biome: marine biome (ENVO:00000447); feature: surface water layer (ENVO:00002042); material: "saline water (ENVO:00002010), including plankton (ENVO:xxxxxxxx)" | depth 5 m | reverse complement strand
CTGGTGGTGTTGGACGGATGCGAACACATGCACGCGCTTCACGCAAGCGCCGTCTGGAGCGCAAGCGTCACCCGGCCCAAGGGCGCCAACTGGTTACTCGTCGGGCGGGCACCGCTCCAATCGCCTGAATCCATCCCTCGCCACGTGCTTGGCCCTCTCAACCGGGAGGCGGCCATGCACATTCTCGGAGACATCGACGATGCTGAAACCGTGCTTTCTCGGCTTGGTGGGCATCCATTGGCCCTCCAACTGCATCGTCCAGGCCTTACCTTGCCGGATGATGCGGAGGACATCGAGACCTTCGTGACCCAAGCCGTGCTGGCCGACCTTGCCGATGATGAGGCAGCTGCGGTGAACGAACTCGCCCTTCTTCCGTTCGCGGTATCAGGAGACGATCTCCACCACGCGGAGGCCATCGCAGATTTGGATGAACGCGCCTTGCTACTGTGGTGGACCACCGGCGGATTGCACCTTCATGCCCTCGTTCGGCACGTTCGGCTGGACACGATGGACGAAGCCGAACGGCAGGCTTTGGCGCATCAGGCGATGAAGCATTGGTCCACGCATTCAAGCCCCATCGCTCCGCTTTTGGTGATGCACCACCGCTTGATGGCCGGTGAAGGTGGTCTTGGCGAGGAGGCCTCGAACCTCTTGGCCGCAGGTACGGACGGCCTCGGTCGGCTCAGCGCCGTGCTCGAAGACGCCCTTGCCCGTGCTCCTGCGGACGAACGAGAACGCCTGCTCGGTGTGGCGGCCGACGTCGCAGTACGCCGTGGCGAAGTGGAACGGGCGCGTGGATACCTCGAAGACATGACCACGCCCGACGCCACCGCCCTCTCAGCCGTGCTTCGTTTGGAAGGGCGAGCGGACGAGGCCGACGCCCTGCTTTTGGATGCGATACGCGACAGCAATGCACTGCGGCCACGAATTGCCTTGCTCACCGCCCGCATCGAAGACCGATTGCCGGAACAGCAGGAGGACGTGGACGAACTTTTGGCTCACCTCGATGCGATGGACCCGGCCACACTTCCCCTAGGAGAACGACGAACGGCGCTCTTGGCCAGCGGCCTGTTGCGGTTTAGCGTCCTCGTGCTCGGGCAACGGATGCAAGCAGCGACCGAACTTCTCGCCGATTTGGCCGTCACCGATGCCTTACCCACCGCGAACGTGACCGACCTTCGTTGGCGCCATGCGATCGCGAACGATGCGCTCAACTCGACTTTGACGGAAGGTCTGGCGCAGCACCTCAACGGCCGAGACGACCTCCGTGCTCGAGCCCTTCGCATGTCGCTGTTGGAGCGCATGGTCCACGAAGGGCATGAAGGAGCCACTGCGGCCGCTGCAGAGCATCTTCCACAGCAAGCCCAAACCTTGCCCGAGCGTCGCTTGGCAGCTCGCCATGCCACGTGCCTTGCTCGATTGACCGAAGACGCCTCTCGTCGCACCAAACTCCTGCATGCTGCGGCCCTTCACCGTCATGCTGGGTCCTCGCGCGCAGCCGCGGCCTTGGTCAACGAAGCACATGCCATGCGGGGGGCATGAAGTGCCCATCGAACCCAGCGGCGTGGACCTGCCTGCTCGGCCAGGCGTGTACCTGTTCAAGACCGCCGAAGGGCGTGTGCTCTACGTTGGCAAAGCCACGCGTCTCTCAGAACGGGTTCGCGCGTATTTCGCCACAACGCCTGACCGCGCCATGATCCCAGAGTTGGTGTCCCGTGCAGACGACATCGAGTGCATCGTCACCCCCACTCCGCAAGAGGCGCTCATTCTCGAACGTCAACTCATCCGAGAACACAAACCAAGGTTCAACTCGATGCTCAAAGATGACAAATCCTATCCTTATCTTGTCCTCACATACGAGGAGTTTCCTCGCATCATGTACACCCGACATCCGCCAGCAAAAGCACAGCGTTGGGGCCCATTTCCAAACGCTGGTGCTGCCAAGCAAGTCATGCAACTGCTGAGGCGTTATTTTGGAATCCGAGACAAAGACTGTCGTGGCGAGGATGGATGCCTTGCAAGCCACATCGGGCTCTGTCGGGGACCTTGTGTGGACCCAGAAGGGTACCCACAACGGGTGGAAACGGCGCGAAAAATCCTCAACGGCCACGCCACAGAATTGCTTGAGGAGTTGGCCGTTGAAATGGACAGCGCTTCCAAAGCGCATGCCTACGAAGAGGCGGCCGTTGTGCGGGACAGGATTCGCGCCGTGCGCGAGGTGATTTCACAGCACGTGGTGTCCAGCCGCTTATACCGTGACAGCGACGCCATCGGCATCGCGGTTCAAGGCGACCTTGCTGCGGTCGTGGTCCTTCATGCGGACGAAGGGGTCGTCCAAGCACAGGATGTGTGGCCAATGGTTCACCGGGGCGACGTGGGTGAAACCGTGTCGGCCTTTGTCGCCGAACATTACGAATCAAGACGACCCCCAAGGTTGCTGCTGACACCTGTGCCGCTGCTCGACGGCGTCGAAGCATGGCTCGAAGAGCGTCGAGGTGCCAAGGTCGACTGCCGTGTCCCAATGCGAGGAGATTTGGCCACGCTTCGACGTTTGGCCGATCAAAACGCCGAGGTGCAGGTCGGCCGCCTTGCTCGGCGGAGCTCGGGCAGCTTGGAGCAACGTGCGGCGGACGAAGGAGCCGTTTTGCTTGGGCTCGATCGGCTGGACCACGTCGTCTGTTTCGACATGGCACAACTGCAGGGCGAGGAACGGGTCGGCGCCAGCGTGGTGCTTCGCAACGGCCGGCCTGCGAAGAAAGAATACCGCACCTACACGGTGAAGGGCGATGCGATGGACGATCTACGCATGATGCAAGAGGTCGTCCAACGTTGGCTGAAGCGGCAGGACGAGTGGCCCGATCTGTTGCTGCTCGACGGGGGTCAAACCCACCTCGACGCCATCCGCCGGACCTTGGAGGAAGCGAAAGTTTGGGGCCAATTTCAGGTTGCAGCATTAGCCAAGCGTGAGGAAACCGTGTTTCGGCAAGGCCACGATCCAATCGTGCTCGACCGGCATGGACGTGTCCTTGTCCATGCCCGCGATGAAGCCCATCGCTTCGTCAACCGGTTCCATCGGAAACGACGAGGGCGCAACACCTTGGAAGACCCGCTTGAAGCCGTCGAGGGGCTTGGAGCCAAGAAAATGCAAGCCCTGCTGCGCCACTTTGGTGGACGCAAGGGGATTGAACACGCCAGTTTGTCCGACCTCCAAACCGTCCCTGGCATTGGCAAGGCCCTTGCCGAGCGTGTCCATCAGCGGCTCCACGGCGCGCCGTCGTGATCATCTGAAGAGGCGATCGTTGTCCAGGTAATCCGGCACGGGACCGAGTTCATCCACCTCGCCGACCATCATGCCCATGCTGTTGACGCCCGCATAGCCGGCAAAGGCAGCATCGCTCATCGCCATCTTCTGGGCTGCTGCGCCGCTGGCTGCGGCCTTCAACGCAGCCTTTCGCGCCTTTCGGCGGCGTCGACGTCGACGCCATCCGATGAACATCAAACTCAGCACGATCAGGAAGGTGGTGGGATAGACCCAGATTTGCCGCCAGATGTAGGCCCAACCGATCTCGAAACGCAGCTCAAGGTCATCGTCAAGTTCACCGTGCGGAAGCATGTAGGTGATCTCGTCTCGCCCATCAACCTGGGTGATGGACAGCAGGTCCTCAGAGGAAGTCCCCGTGACCTTGAGCCCCTTGGGCAGGGTAACGGTCATTGGCCCACTGAGGGTCAAATCGAACTCTTCAGCGATGGTCGTGTCAACCTCGCCTGTGGACACTGGGAGCGGATTTTCCTCAGGGGGTGGGAAACTGAGTCCGTTGGAATTGACGAAGCCACCGGAGAGCGAGCGAGCGAAGCCTTCCATGAAGGCCGCCATGGGATCCAGCACTGGTGCGGTCAAGGCTGTCGCCGATTCGCTGATGATTTGGAACTCAGGGTCTGCGCCTTCGTTGACCAAGGGCCAAATGCCTGTGGTCAGGCCCAACTCGATGCGGACCTTCGGGATGGAGACCGAGAAGGACACCGCCTCAGCATCGGACACCACCGGTCCTGGCGTACCGATGCCTGAGAGCTCGAATTCCACCTCAAAGGCGTCCATGTCCACGTTGGAGAAGGCAACGCCTGACTCTGCCGGATCAACGTCTTCCAAGCCCTTCACACCGGCATGAATGAGGCCCGTGAGCATTTCTCCAGCACCGCTGACGAAAGAGGTGAGACCTTCTTCGGTGGCCTCAAGCGCAAGGGATTGGTCACAGACCTCGTAATCCCAACCGAAATCATCGCAAGGGATGGTGATCGGCTCCTCCAAGGCCAACGGATCGTCCATGCTGCTCGACACGTCCACCGCCAAGCGGAGCAGGTCGGCCGGAATCACCTCGAATTGCACGTGCACGGGATCGTCTGGACTGGTGATGTTCTCAAGGAAGGCCAGCCGGTGCATGTCCACTCGCACCTCAAGCCCAAATTCAACGGAAACCGCCTGACGCCACTCGTGGAGGTCAAAGGTCTCGAAATCCAATTCCACGCTGCTGAGGACGCACGTCCGTTGCGTGGCTGCGCAAAGCACCATGCCGTCGTCGTTCTTGATTTCGTGATCCCACTCCCACGGGCTTGGACCTCGAACCGAGATGTCTACGGCGTTCTCTCCATCGGCGCTTAGGGTTAGGGAAATACGGTCATCACCGGATTCCGTCACCACCCAATTGGGCAACACAACCGTGACCTGCAGGTCAGTGCCGCCGAGTTGCTCGGGCACAATCGAATTCAGGACGTCGTCTGGAGGATTCAATGAAGCCGCAAATCCTGCTTCCATGATGCGGCGAAGGTCGTCGTCCTGCACGGTGGTGAGGAAATCATTGACCATTGGGTCGTCGACGTTGGCCGAGAGGAGATCGAGGAAGCGGAGGTTGATTGGGTCGCTCACAGTGCGTAGAACCACGGGATGATCGTACCCCATCGCTGCTGAGCCGGTGAGGCAGTAGTGCGTATGCACGCCGGTTACACCGGTTTCGGTGCACCCCGCATCATGGGTGTAGTTGAGACCGCCTGCTGGTCCATCGATGCCTTCAGCCACGGTGTCGCCGGCCCACGCCAACTCGCTCATGGTGAGGTCAATGCCCGGAATTCCATCCGTGACACCGGTGATGATGTCATCCACGGGAAAGGCATCGGTGAACAGGTTGAGGTCCACCAAACCGTTGTGGTGGGCCAAACGAAGGCCGTCCGCTGTGAGCAGTGGAACGTCCGCGAGTTCGCTGAACTGCACCACTTGGATGCCCCATTCCTCAAGCAAATCAGTCTCCAAGTAATGCAGGCTTGCCCGCATATCCAGCACAGCGTTGCGTTCGTCGGATAGGTCCAAGGTCACGTCGAGGGAAAAGCCCGGGTCGCCTTCAGCCACGGTCACCATGGTGGTCTCTGACGTGTTCCTGAACCCCATGGTCAGGGAAGTGGTGCGCGTGATGCTCGAGTTCCCTACCTCAGCTTGCGTGTTGTCCAACGTCCACTCACCAGCGAAATGGTCACCCATCACCACGCGCGTGCCGTTGGCGTCAACGGCGCGGACATCGGCAAACGCCGGGGGCTCGATGAGGAAGGTCGAGCGGTGACCTGGTTCGGCGAAAATGGCGAAATCCGTACGAATTTCACTGCCCATCACCAAGAGGCCTTGGTAAGCACGTTCCACGTTCAGTTCCGCCCCTCCGGCGAGGTTGAATTTCGCCACATCAAGGGTAACGGTCGCTTGGGTGCCAAAGCAAATCGGAGGCTCGAACACGTTGTTGTCGCCCGAGCCTTCCGACTGAGCATCGATATCCGGGTTGGTGGTACAAGCCGTCGTTTGTCCCTCCGCAGTGAAGGTGTTAGCGAAGTCGGTGGTCATGTCCGCCACGGTACCGAATCCTTGCGTCAACAACGAATTCACCGAATTGTTGACCGAAGCCATCAGCTCCTCGCCCACGGTGTTGGAACCAGGTCCTGCGGTCTCTTCTCCGAGGAAACTGCGGATCAAATCGGCTGGCGCCCCGTCGTTCTCTTCAAGACCGTCAAATTCCAGAGAATCAGCAAGAACGCCCTCGTCGAAACCAAGCGCTGAGCGGTCGAACTCACGCACCATCCACGTCAATTCCATTTGAATCGTGGAGGTGTCCTGCATCTCGAAGTGATACTGCCCCTCAATCCATTCCTGCTGCTCAGGCGTGCCGTCTTGGGTTCCATCGTACGTGTCGCATGTTTGCGTGATGTTGGTGCACGTGGACATGCCCGTGGCAGCCGCAAAGGGCGCCATAGATTGCAAGAGAAGCATGGCCAAGAGCAGGCTCCAGACCGCCGTATGTGACCGACCCATGCGCTGAAACACACCTGACTCCTTGAAGAGCGTTCCTCCATCAGAACGCATGAACGCGCGACCGCCGCCGACAAGTGGCTGGAGCGTGCCACGACCTGAAGCCGAAAACGTGCGCGCCCTGCTCGAAGCAGCGGGGAGCCTCGACAGAACGTGGCGACCGCTCGTCGCGGGTGACCGTATCATCTGGCCGCTGCTCGAGGGCGCAACGGTTCCAGAAGTCAGGGTGGGAGATCGCATCCCCGTTGCCCAAGACGCATGGGCTCAAGCGCCTCCTCCGATTGATCCGCATCGCCGATTGCGCGATGAGATGGCAGGCTGGCTTCGAGAGCATCATGGTGATGCTGCGTCGTTGCACGGTTCGCTGCTGAGTGACCTTCCACAACGCTGGGAACGGTTGGGCGACCTCGTGCTGCTTCCTTCCTCTGCGTTCGATTCTTCTGATTGGCAGAATCGCTTTGCCTCCAACGATGCAAGGCCGTGGGCATGCATCGCAAAGGCGCTCAAAGCAGCACGCCTTGGACGCCAAAACGCCGTGGCGTCCGATACCGTTCGCAGCTCGGGCGCGACCATGCTGCTGGGAGACCATGGCGAGGTTGACATGTTGGATCACGGCGTGGTGTTCAAGTTCGACGCCACACGACAGATGTTCTCTTCTGGAAACGTGACGGAGCGTCATCGGATGGGCGACCTCGATCTCCAAGGGGAAACCGTAGTCGACGCTTTCTGCGGCATCGGATACTACACGCTGCCCATGCTTGTTCGTGGCGGGGCCGAGCACGTGCATGCCTGCGACATCAACCCAGAGGCCGCAGCATGGTTGCTGGAGGGTGCACAAGCCAACGGCGTCGAGCAGCGGCTCACGCAACACGTTGGCGACAACCGAGGCACGCTTCCTCAACTGCAAGGCACCGCAGACCGTGTCCTCTTGGGCCTTCTTCCTTCATCCGAACACGCGTGGGAAGACGCCGTCCGTTGCCTAAAACCAAGCGGAGGATGGTTGCACGTCCACATGAACGTGGAAGAAGAGCGCATCGAAGCCTGGGCTGAGGAAACGGCTGCGAAACTCGGTGGGGCCGTTGGTCACATCGAGCGGGTGAAATGGTACGCGCCAAGGATCCGTCACGTCGTGCTGGATCTGCACATCTCATGAGGCCCCTGGGCCTTGTTCGTTGTCGGCCTCAAGCGGGGGGAGCAACACGGCCGGAATGGGAACGTGCTTGGCGTCGATCAACGAACCGGGTTTGCCTGTGGAAGGGACGAAAACGCTCCAAATGCTTCCGCCCCAATAGCCTCCAGACAGGAAGACGACTATCCCGACGAGGACATAGATGTTCCAAAAGCTCAACCAACCAAGCCCGGTTTTGCTTTCCTGACCGACAGGTTCCTCGATTTGCCCTGTGGCGTGCTCTTCGGCAATCACGCCGAGCATGCGCACGCTGCTAACGTGGACCTCGTACACCGGGCGGCCAGCGGAGGCAAAGGGGTTCTGAATGCCCGTCCCGGTCGGCTCGTCGCTGGTGGGCACCTCCGCGATGGCGCGGACGTGGCTCATGCCGTCCCGAACGACGCCAAAGGTGGCGTAGCCCTCGTCGTCCCGGTTTTCTGGGTCGAGGCCATGGGCCTCAGTCTCCGCGATGTACCATTGAGAATCCGCGGAATCGGGGTCTTGCCCTCGTGCCATCCCGATGGCGCCGTCCACGTGACTAAGGTTGACGTCGTGCTCGAGTGGGATGGTTTCGCCCGTCCCTCCACTGCCGCAGGAAAGGAAGGTGGCGGGATAGACGCCAACGGTCGTGCAGGTCGGGTCGCCTGCTTGTGTGACGAAATCGTCGATGACCCGGTGGAAGAAAATGCCGTCATACAGCCCCTCTTCGACGTGCTGAATCATGTTTTCAACGGTGATTGGAGCCCACATGGGAAACATCTCGATGATGATCTGGCCCTGTTCATTGCTTTGGAAATGACCGGGTTGGTAGTCCACGTCGATCACGAGCACAGGATTCCCAGCGTACGAGTAGTCCATGGGCGAGCCTTCCAGTTCAGGACCGTCCTCCCACACCGAAGGGTCCAGTTCCGTCGAGCGCCAATCCTCCTGGGCACCGATGCTTCCTGGTGTGGCCAACACCCCGAGGAGCACGACGACGAGGAGCGTCGCCTTGGTTCGACGGAGGAGGTGCACATGACGCACAGGATGCACCTCCACATGAAGCACCCGCCGAAGGTGAACCGTCGCGGTGATGAAATACCTCCTCTGACAACACAGCGTCATGGAACAGCCCTACACCTTCCTCGGCTTCGAAATCCCGCGACTCACCCAGATTGTTGGTGGCGCCCTCGTCCTCGAAGGCTTGGGCTTCTATGTCGGCACGGGCATGGAACACACCACGTCGCTAATCCCCAGTTTTATCGGATTGCCCCTTGTGCTTCTTGGCTTCTTGGCGGGTAGCATGCCTGAGCACAGAAAATTGCTCATGCACATCGCGGTCATCTTCGGACTCATCTGCGCCCTTGGCGGCCTCATGGGCATCTCAAGCCTCATTCAAGGCGAAGTGGACGGGTCAACGTATGCCCAACTCATCATGCTCGTCGTTGGTTCGGCCTACACCTTTGCCTGCGTGCAGTCCTTCATCCACACCCGGAAGGCACGCGACGCGGCGTGAAAGGACCCTTGCTTGTCCTTGGCCTATGTGTCCGCACGATGCATGATGCAAAGCCAGTGCGTGAAGCGTCAGGCTGATGAGGGGCACGTCGGGTCCACGTTCCATGTCGGATAGGGTGCTCGAAGCCGAGCTCCTTCCTGAGATGGTGCCAATTCCATCCGAATTCAAGGAGGGCCTCCATCAGGCCCGCCGCCGAATGCAAGTCGGCATCGGAATTGGAGCCGTGTTTGCGCTCTTCGTGTTTGGGATGCTGATTTCCACCACCGTCCAGACCTACAACGAAGTCCGGGCCGAAGAGGAAGTGCCCTGGTGGTCGATTCCACTCAGCGAGCGTGCGGACATGGACCTGCCAATGGACACCCTCCGCGCACAACTTCCAGAGAATGGCACCTACGATGTGCTTCCGTTCACTGAACACTTCATCGAAGTGGACCTCCCTGCGAGCGAGGACGATCTCGGCACCCCTGGCGACGACCTCATGCACGTGGCGCTTTGGCTTCCAGACGTTCCTGAAGGGACCACAGTGCCGGTCATCATGACCATTCACCCCTACTACGACTTTGGCGGTGAGGGCATCGTGGGCGACGACAGCGCCCCCAACACCGTCCCAGATGGAGGAGTAGGAAAGTGGGTCTACGACACCTTCGTCCCCCACGGCTACGCCCTTGCGCAAGCCTCCACCTTCGGCACCGGAAAATCCACCCACTGTCAGGACGTCAAGGGGCTGGGCGAACAAATCGGCATTCAGGCCGTGGTCCAGTGGCTCGGAGAACAGAATTGGTCCAACGGCAACGTCGGCCTGATGGGCAAGTCCTACGCGGGAACCACGAACTGGGAAGCGGCTCAGAACCCATCGGAGCACCTGAAGACCATCGTTCCCATCTCAGGCTCGATCGGCGTCCAGGAGATGTTCTACCGAAACGGCTCATCAGAGAGCCGCGCCATGCTGTACGACGCGCTGTATGAGGGTGCTACGGCGGACGCAGGGTACGACGACATGCGGATGTGCCAAGACGATGCAGTTGGGCCCCTGAACCCGTTCACGACGTGGGCCGGCGCTGACTTTGGTGGCGCCGAGTGGAACGACTACTGGGACGAACGCCGTCACCTCCCCGACGTGCTGGAGAATTACAACGGCAGCGTCTACCTCGTGTGGGGCCTTCAGGACTGGAACGTCGATCCATACCACGCCTTCCCCACCTACCAGATGCTCAAGGATGCAGGCATTCACACGCGAGCCATTGCAGGCCAATGGGCTCACAATTACCCGGATCAACCCGACCGTCACGGTGAACTCGGCAGCGGTTACGGCGCAGAGGCGTATCCCAACACCAGCCGAATGGACTGGGCCGTCGAGTTGTACGCTTGGTTCGAATGGTTCCTGAAGGGCCAAGGCGAGGAGCCCGAGCCACATGTCCAGATTCAAACCCAGGACGGGCGATGGCACGTCGAAGACACCTGGCCTCCCGAGGACATGACGTGGTGGTCCAAGGGCTTCGACGAAGCGGCCGTGAACGGCCGTCTGGTCACCGCAACTCAATCCGTCACCGTCGATTTCGGCATGCTCAACGACACGATTCACATCTCCGGCATGCCGACCTTGCACATCACCGCCACCACGCGTACGTGCCAGGGCGGACAGGTGTTCGCTACCATGTACGCCGACGACCTCCGATTGGGTCACGCGACCATGGACATCCGTTACCGTGACGGAGGCATGGAGGCCAAAGCCACAGCACCGCTCTCCACCTACCTGATGCTCATGGAATTCAACCCGTTGGACACCATCGTTCCGGCAGGCAGCACCCTCCGCATCGTCTTGACCGAAGATGGGATGGATTACCTGCCAAGCCCTTGCGCGGCCATTGGCCTGCGCATTGCGGACAACGCCGATTCGGTGCTCAGCCTACCGTTGATCGAGCGCACCGAAGACGACGAGCGCTGGTTTGACGCACCGCGGTGGTGGGAACAACAGGACATCCCCGAGGTCTGAAGATGCGCGTGCTCGCGTTCGAGGACAACGTGGACATCGAGGCCCTCCTCATCTCTGGCTCAGTGACGATGGAGACGCTCACCTTTGAACAACGGTGGAACAGCACGGACGCTTTGCAGCACATCGAGCGAATTCGTCCCGACGTTCTCTTGCTCGATCATTTCATGCCGCCGATGACCGGGCTCCAAGTTCTCGAAGCTTTGCTCAACGCTGTGGAGGAGGGTGCGATGGACCGCCCGCCCACCATCGTGGCGATGTCAAGTGAGCCGTCGTGCAATGAGGTCATGCTGAATCTGGGCGCGGACCATGGTATCGTCAAGCCTCGCGTGGCCACCCTTGCGTTCTGGCCATGAGGCCAACAAAACCAAAGCAAGCAGCACGAAGTCCCCCAAGTGGGTCCCTTGGAGGATGAAAAGGACCAGGCATGGGGGTTCAGCACCAGCAGCGATGCAGGGACCTGCTTGGCCTCAGGCTTGTTTCCTCTGTTGCTTTTTGTTGGCAGCGGTGTGGCGTTATTCGGTGAATTCGACCTCCCCATCTGGCCAGCAATCATGGGGGCCGTTTTCCTGCCTGTCGTGTTGTTTTCTCTGCTTCTCCACGACGGGCGGTGGACCCTCAACGACGTGCGTTGGGCGTGGGTTCCTGTCGTGATTGTGGTCACGTCCTACGTCGACCCGACCTGGGCTGGGCCAATGCTGTTCGACCAATCGGACCACCTCCAAACCGCCAACCGCTACCTAGGCCGATGGGACTGGGAACCCTATCACATGGACCAAGATTTTGCTTTCAGGCCGAAGGTCGTGTCCGGCTTGGCTGCCGTTGAGCTTGCGTTGACAGGTGCGATTTCTCAGGTTCACGCCGTACCTCTTCTGCTTCTTATCGGGTGCGGCTGGCAGGTTCAACGTCTTGCGGAAGAAGCGGGTGCCGGCCGA
>CEWG01070424.1_pt1 | contig 11946 bp, 9 predicted proteins | sample 361411 | NCBI WGS metagenome assembly CEWG01 (sample SAMEA2622173, study PRJEB7988) | marine metagenome | biome: marine biome (ENVO:00000447); feature: surface water layer (ENVO:00002042); material: "saline water (ENVO:00002010), including plankton (ENVO:xxxxxxxx)" | depth 5 m | reverse complement strand
ACCGCTAGCTGAAGGAGGAATTGCAGCGATTGCTATGGGAATGGGATTAAACGGGCTTAGACCGGTGGCAGAGATACAATTTGCCGACTACATATTCCCTGCCTATGACCAAATTGTAAATGAAATCGCTAAACTCCGGCATCGCTCAGGCGGTGAATTTACCGCACCTATTACCTTTAGAACCCCTGCTGGAGGTGGAATAAAGGGTGGTCATCATCACTCCCAATCGCCTGAAGCTCAATTTACTCACACTCCTGGTTTGAAAGTAGTTTACTGTTCAAACCCTTACAACGCCAAAGGACTGTTGACTTCGGCAATTGAGTGTAACGACCCAGTTATTTTCTTCGAACCTAAGCGTTGTTATCGAGGGCCATTTTACGGAGACCCACACAATGTTCCAACATGGAACGACCATCCAGACGGAGAAGTGCCGGAAGAATACTATTCCATTCCATTAGAAGAAGCAAGAATTGTCAAAGAGGGGGCTGCATGTACCGTAATTGCGTGGGGTACCATGGTTCATGTTTGCGAACAAGCAATCAAAGATTCAGGAATAGACTGTGAACTAATCGATCTACAAACCCTTGTCCCATGGGACCGAGATGCAATTGTAAACTCTGTCAAAAAAACTGGAAGATGCGTCATTGTTCACGAAGCGCCAAAAACCAGTGGATTTGGAGCGGAGATGAGTGCTTCTATTCAAGAAAGGTGTTTTTATCATCTTGAATCTCCGATTATTAGAGTCACTGGTTGGGACACACCGTTCCCACACACCACGGAATGGGATTATCTACCAAGTCCAGATAGAATTGCTGAAGCAATAAAGAAAACACAGGAGGAATAAATTTGGGAACATTTGCGTTTAAACTGCCAGATATAGGAGAAGGAGTAGTAGAAGGAGAAGTAGTTGAATGGATGGTTGCTGTTGGTGATGTTGTCAAAGAAGATCACCCGATTCTATCGGTAATGACGGACAAGGCTACAGTCGAAATCCCTTCACCAGTCGATGGGAAAGTAACCAAAATAATCGGTGAAGCTGGAGATATTCTCCCTGTCGGAGTTGTTTGTATCGAGTTTGAAGTTGATGGCGATGGTAATTCATCAGCGTCGGAAGAAATCGCTGATACGAAGCCTGAACCAAAAGCACCCGAACTTGCGAAAAAAGCCGAGGCAAAACCTGCACCAAAAGCAGCACCTAAACCAGTCCAAGAAGCAAAACCAGCATCTGCGCCTGTAACGAGAGCTGCTGGGACAAAAGCCCTTGCCAGTCCCGCAGTTAGGCAAAGGGCTAGAGAGGCTAACATCAATCTTGAGCATGTTGCCGGTTCCGGTCCTGCCGGACGAATCAGTCATGCAGATTTGGATATGCATATTTCCGGCGGAGCAGTCGGTGCATCTTCTTGGTCACCTGTCGGTGCTTCAGCCAAGACAGAGTTGAATGGAACTGAAGAAATAAAGGTCATTGGACTAAGACGTAAGATTGCTGACAGTATGATGTCTTCGTATAGTTCCATCGCTCACTTCTCATACTTTGAAGAAGTTGACATCACAGCTCTTGAAGATTTGAGACAACACCTAAATTCTACAAGACCAGAAGGGGCACCAAAATTAACCTACCTTCCTTTTATTATGCAAGCACTGGTTAAGGCATTACGAGAAAGTCCGGAATGTAACGCTCTTTATGATGATGAAGCAAATATTGTCACTCGACACCAAGCAATCAACCTTGGAATCGCAACACAAACCGACCGAGGACTGTATGTCCCGGTTGTAAAGCATGTTGAGGCTATGGATATTTGGCAATCAGCCGCCGAAATGGTCAGAGTCACATCCGCTACTAGAGACGGCAAAGCGAGTGCTGATGAGTTATCCGGCTCAACATTCACCATCACAAGTCTTGGAAGATTAGGTGGCTTAGGCGCCACTCCGATTATCAACAAACCTGAAGTTGGTATTTTAGGAGTACATAATGCTAAGGAAAGAGCCGTAGTTAGAAATGGGCAAGTTGTCGTTAGAAGAATGATGAATCTATCATCATCTTGGGACCACAGAGTTGTCGATGGACACGATGGTGCAACTTTGGTTCAACGTGTTAAAACTTATCTGGAAAACCCAGCGACAATTTTCATGTGAAGGTGATTTCATGCAAACAAAAAAATGTCAAGTTTTAGTTATCGGTGCGGGACCTGGCGGTTATGTTGCCGCAATTCGTTCAGGCCAGTTGGGACTTTCGACAATAATCGTTGAAGGTGAAAAGGCTGGCGGAACATGCTTGATTCGAGGGTGTATTCCTTCTAAAGCGCTGATTCACGCTGCACACAGATTTCACGACCTAGCAAAGCATTCTAAAGAACAAGGCCATATGGGAATCTCAATTCCTGGACCTGCCGAACTTAGCATGTCAAATATGGTTTCTTGGAAAGATGGAATAGTCGATAGATTGAACGGCGGAGTTGAACACCTGCTGAAAGCAGCAGGTGCTGAATTAATTAATGGATGGGCTGAATTTCAAGACGCCAAAACTGTCAAAGTAGGCTCAGGAAAGGATGCAGTAATTATTCAAGCGGATAATGTAATCTTAGCAAATGGATCAATCCCTATTGAATTACCTTTCATGCCATTCTCAGGAAATGTCATCTCATCAAGAGAAGCATTAGATTTGAAAGAACTACCCAGTCATGTAGTAGTTGTTGGCGGGGGTTACATTGGATTAGAATTAGGAATAACCTACAAAATGCTAGGTTCCGAAGTGACTATTGTCGAGGCAATGGATTCCGTCCTGCCAATTTTCGACAAAGAGTTGCGTCGTCCACTAGAATTATTCATCAAGAAAAATAAAATTAAAGTTCATACCGGTGTATTTGCCAAAGGCACGGAAGATATGAAAGACGGGAAAACAAAATTATTCTACATTGACAAAAATGCGAAAGAAGGCGCAAAATTTGAAGAGATTGTCGCAGATAAAATACTGGTTACTGTCGGCAGAAAACCTAGAAGTCAAGGACTAGAACCGACAGGTGTTGCGCTAGATGATAGAGGCTTTGCCAAAGTAAATAACCGATGTGAAACTAACATGAAGGGTGTTTATGCAATCGGGGATGTATGTGACTCTGGTGAAATGCTTGCGCATGTTGCTTCCTTCCAAGGAGAGATGGTTGCGGAAATAATTGCTGGTGAAAAGCGTGAATATGACCCTGTAGCTGTTCCGGCAATTGTTTTTACCGAGCCTGAAATTGTGAGTGTCGGTCTTTCACCTGAGCAAGCAAAAGAGCAAGGTCACCCGGTAATTGTTGGTAAGTTCCCCCTCGGTGCCAATGGACGGGCGTTAACTCAAGAGGCGGAAAAATCGGCTGGTTTTGTTAGAGTTTGTGCTCGTGAGGACGACCATAGAATTCTCGGAATCCAGGGTGTCGGTACTCATATCAGTGAATTGGTTGGAGAATGGACATTAGCATTAGAGATGGGGGCACTACTAGAAGATATCGCGGGTACTATTCACGCTCATCCAACTATGACTGAAATGACTCATGAAGCAGTTTTAGCAACTTTAGGACATGCAATTCATTCAGCATGAATCTAAAGAAAACGGCTATAACTATAATAATGAGAATTTAATCTCATTGTCATGGATTATGACTCAATGACACTACTTGAACTCAAAAAAATCTGTAAATCACGTGGACTAAAAATTTCCGGTAAAAAAGATGATGTCATCATTCGATTGATGGAAAATGATGAATTAAATGAACCAACCGTTCAACCGATTCAAGCGAATTATGTAACAACAATGCCCCAACAAACTAATCCTCAGGCATTCGTTTCTCCAAATATTCAACGCATATACATAGGAAATAAAGGAAGTACCGTTAACGGAATTGGTACTGTTGTAATTATCTACGGAGCCTTCAGAATGTTAATGGCATTCGCATTCTCAATAATCGGTATTGGTGAACTGGGTTGGGCATTGGCTCCAATAGCTTTCTTCCTAGCGTTTGCCTTTATTTTAGGAGGCATTTTGATGGTAAACGAATACCTCAATGGCATTTACTTCACTTTAGTTACGTTCTTCGTATCTGGATTTTTGAGCATAATTTTTGCCGGGGGAGATCTAAACCCACTATCGATTTCCATCACTGATGATGGTTCAATGACGCTATTCTCACTAATGTGTACAACATTTGGTATGGGTTTGGTGGCACTACCGTTGTTAATGTCTTTTGAGGAATTAAAAACAGGATGGCCTCCATCGATTGAAAGAGTTCTATCTTCATTCAGGGATGCATCAAAAAATAGTGATAAAAAGGAAGTCGATTGTAATTCGTGTGACAAAAAAATGAAAGTACCTAGTGATTATTCTGGAAAAATCAGTTGCCCACACTGTGGTAACAAGATGAGTATCTAAATCATGAACCGCAACTTAAACAGTCATCAGGTGTATCAAGACTGCATGCTATGGCTTCTAAGCTAGTAATCTCAGCACGGTCAGCCAAGCCAGATACGGTTTGGTCTTCAGTCTTTTTAGCCTCTACAGTAAATTGAATTGCATCAACTGCGGCTTTGGTTCTAAGGTAATACATTCCGGTCTTCAGACCTTTCTTCCAACCATAGAAATGCATTGATGAAACTTTAGCAGCGTTAGCGTCGATCATGTGTATGTTCATCGACTGGCTCTGGTCAATGTACGCGCCACGGTCGGCGGCCATATCAATTACATTCTTTTGCTTGATTTCCCAAGTTGTCTTATACAAATCTTTGATGTTATCAGGAATTCCTTCAATATTTTGAATAGAACCTTTATGACGAAGTATCTCATCTTTCATCTCTAGACTCCAAAGTCCCAACTTGATCAAATCTTTTATCAAATGTCTATTAGGAACTATAAATTCACCAGATAGGGTTCTTCTGACATACAAGTTGGAAGTAAATGCTTCAAAACACTCATTGTTTCCTAAAATCTGTGAGGTTGAGGCGGTCGGCATTGGAGCTAGCAGTAGCGAGTTTCTCATACCATGTTCGACAATTTCTGCCTTCAGTGAATCCCAATCCCAACGTCCACTGTGCTCATTCATATTCCAAAGATCGAATTGCAAAATACCTTGACTAGCAGGTGAGCCTTTGAATGATGAATATGCTCCTTGTTTAATTGCTCCATCTTTGGAAGCAGAACATGATGCAAAGTAAATTGTTTCAAAAATCTCTTTGTTCAATTTCTTCGCCTCATCACTCTCGAATGATAAACCTAGCATAGCAAATGTATCGGCGAGGCCTTGAACACCTAACCCAATCGGCCTGTGACGCATATTGGAATTTCTCGCTTCTTCAACCGGATAATAGTTCACATCGATTACTCTGTTGAGATTTCCAGTAGCGTGATATGTGACGTCGTAAAGCAACTGGTGATCGAATTCGCCTATTTCTTCATTGACAAATTTTGGAAGTGCGATAGATGCTAGATTACAAACTGCAACTTCATCTTTCGAGGTGTACTCCATAATTTCAGTACACAGATTAGACGAACGGATAGTTCCCAAATTCTTTTGATTAGATTTTATGTTGGCTGCATCCTTGTACAACATGTATGGAGTACCTGTTTCAATCTGTGACTCAACAACCTTGTCCCAGACTGACCTGGCAGATACGGTTTCTCTAGCCAAACCTTGTGCTTCATAAGATTCGTACAGTTTCTTGAACTCATCGCCATATGCATCTTGCAATCCTGGGCACTCATTAGGACAGAAGAACGACCATTCAGCATTTTCTTGTACCCTCTCCATAAACAGATCAGGAGTCCACAATGCGTAGAATAAATCTCTTGCTCTAAGTTCTTCCTTACCGTGATTCTTTCGTAAATCCAAGAATGCTAAAATATCTGGGTGCCAAGGTTCAAGATAAATTGCGATTGAGCCCTTTCTCTTGCCACCGCCTTGGTCAACATATCGAGCTGTGTCGTTGAACACTCTTAGCATCGGAACAATACCGTTGCTTTCTCCATTGGTACCCTTAATGTAAGAACCCTTTGACCTAATATGATGAATTGACAGACCAATTCCTCCAGCAGACTTTGAAATGAGAGCACATTGTTTCAAAGTGTCATATATACCAACAAGTGAGTCCTCTTGCATAGTCAAAAGGAAACATGATGACATTTGCGGGGTTGGTGTACCAGAATTGAACAAAGTAGGAGTTGCATGGGTGAAATATCCTTGACTCATCAAGTCATAGGTTTGCAGTGCTTTCTCAATGTCACCATGATGGATACCAACTGCAACACGCATCAGCATGTGCTGAGGGCGCTCTGCAATTTCACCATTAAGTCTCAGTAAGTATGAGCGTTCAAGGGTTTTGAAGCCAAAATAATCATAGTTGTAATCGCGCTTGTAATCGATGTGATTGTCTAGAACATCAGCATTTTTCATTATGATTTCAAAAACTTCTTCAGAAATCAACGGAGCATGTTTCTTGGATTCAGGATCGATAAATTCTCTGAGATCTCTTACAACATCGGTAAATTTATCCTTGGTTGAACGGTGAAGGTCGTCCACACAAATTCTTGCTGCCAGTCTACTATAGTCTGGATGGTGGGATGCTAATGATGCTGCAGTTTCGGCAGCTAGTTGATCTAATTCACGGGTTGAGACTCCGTCATACAAGCCTTCAATCGTCAACTTAGTTAGTTGAGCAGGGTCAATCCAATCTGGATCTAACCCCTCGGTAAGACTAGACAATTTTTCAAGTATTGCGTCGAAACGGACATCTTCTCTTTCTCCTTTCCTGTTAACTACTTGCATTGTCATTTTACTCGTCCTCCAATTGTTGCTAAACTGCGCAGTATTCCCCTTCCATCGCGTACGGTTCAAAAGTCTTCGTCTATTGAGAAGCGCTGTTGGACACTTCCGATACTAGAACCACTATCCTTGACACCCGATTTTTGGTACTCGCCAACTCTCTTTTCAAAGAAATTGGTTTTACCTTGCATCGAAATCATTTCCATCCATGGGAATGGGTTCGTGACGTCATATAGTTTGCTGCAATTGAGAGCGACCAATAACCGGTCTGCAACAAATTCGATATATTGTCGCATAAGTCCTGCGTTCATACCAATCAACTCCACTGGGAGTGCGCTGGTTACGAACTCACTCTCTATTTCTACAGCCTCAGAAATAATTCGGTGAATCATATTTTCACCTGCGCCTCTGATTAATTTGTTGTGAAGCAGACAAGCGAAATCACAATGTAAACCTTCATCTCTAGAAATTAATTCATTAGAGAATGTCAACCCTGGCATTAAGCCTCGCTTCTTTAACCAAAAGATAGCACAGAAAGATCCTGAAAAGAAAATACCTTCAACGGCGGCAAAAGCGACCAACCTCTGAGCAAAGGAACCCTTTTTCCTAGAAAGCCACTTTAATGCCCAGTTACCTTTCTTGCGTACCGAGGGTACGGTTTCTAGTGCATTGAATAGATGAGTTTTCTCATTAGGATCGGTGATGTAAGCGTCGATTAGCAAAGAATATGTTTCAGCATGTATGTTTTCCATCATGATTTGGAAACCATAGAAGCAACGGGCTTCAGCCCATTGAACTTCGTCAGCAAAATTGGTCACTAGATTTTCATTAACAATACCGTCACTTGCTGCGAAAAATGCCAATACATGCTTTAGGAAATGTTGTTCATTCGCATTGAGCTTTTTCCAATCTTTAGCATCTTCAGCTAAATCTATCTCCTCTGCAGTCCAAAAAGCAGCAGCATGGAATTTGTACATTTCCCATATATCTGAATGTTCGATTGGGAATAGTACAAATCTTTCTGGTGCTTCCTGTAGCATTGGTTCTATGTGCTCCATAGATAAGTCAATATCATTTTCATCGGTCCCTTTTAAACTATGCTCTATTACCATTTCACTTCACCTCACTTGTTGATTCGCGCCGGAGTTTGTTCTCATTCGATAGGGTGTATAATGATACCCCCAAAGACTCCTTAGGAAATGCAGGTTTTCGGACGTTTATGAACAGTTGGAAAATGCTACAATGCGAGCCAAAATTACCCTTTTATAACAGGTTGAAAAAATAAATCAAAATAAATTTTAATGCTCTATATTTCCACTGCACTCAAGTAAGTAAATCTATACTTTAGATAATAGTCAATAACCTCAAACTACTACACCTAATCATGAGAGTATTTCTGAGTGTCGAGTTCGCTAAATTGTCACCTCAAGCCAAACTACCTACCAGAGGATCCTCACAGGCGGCAGGTTGGGATCTTTACGCCCTAGAAGAGACTATTATTAACAGGAGAAAAAGTTCGATGATTAAAACTGGACTTGCTGTTGCCATACCCGAAGGTTGGGAAGGTCAAATTAGATGTCGCTCGTCGTTAGGCAAAAAAGGCATGATTATGCCTAATGGGGTTGGAACAATTGACTCTGACTACCGTGGAGAATTAATGGTCTTAGCAACTTGGATAGGCGAAGGTGAATCATTTACTGTAAAAGCAGGTGAAAGGGTTGCACAATTATTATTTGCACCTGTTCCAAATGTCGAAATTATCGAGACTGAATACGAAAAATTAGGACAGACTGAGCGTGGAAAAGGTGGCTTTGGTTCTTCCGGGCAATTTTGAAGGCCTACAAGGGTATTAAATAGAAACTACAACAAATTAGTGTATAGGGGGATTGGTTGTGAAGCAGTTAGGTTCTATGGAACAAATTATTTTCGGATTATTTATTTTGTATATAATTTACATTTTTTGGTCTGGAGGTTCAAAGAAATCTAGGAAGGTAACCACTACTACAACTGTAGTACATAGGAGACAATTTTCGAACTCTTCATCTAATTCCCGTACTCTGAATGACCCACCAGGAACACTTACTTTATTTGCTGTATCTATTTCTATTTTTATTCTCCTCATTAGTAGTATTACATGCCTAGCAGAATGGGCTGAAGCGGTTGACGAGTATAATAGTGAAAATGAGGATTACCGAACTGGCAGTAGCTGGGATACAATAATTGCTGATTTCATATTCACTGATGCTGACATGGGAATTGCGGTTGGGGATAATATTCCTACTATTATTTCTCCTAACGGTTCGGTATTTTGGATGACTTATCTCTGTAGTTGTTTATTTTTGATAATTGGCATTAGGGCCGCTTCAAATAGAAATCACAAGCACAAGAAAAACCTGCGAGATTCTGAGAAAAAGTTACGCCCAATATTACGAAGACTAGCGATGGACCCAAACGGAGTGGTTAAGGGCAGAATTCGACTTCCTGATGCAGTCCCCATTTCAAAACCTAGTAAAAGTGAGGAAAGACTGATTATTTTGATTTATGCTGTTTCAGCTTTGATTATGATTTGGACATTTATCAGTTTAGGAAGTTACTTCAATGAATTGGCTACTGAGGCTCCGAACAAAAGGTGGGGCGAAAATATGGGTCCTAGGGAAGATTTTCAGGCCTTCTTATTAATGTCATTATTATTATTAAACACGGTTGCTGGCAGCAAAGTAGTAAAATATTTATTTGCCGAGTATGAAGGTGAAGATGACTCAATTTTACCACCTAGTGTTAGAAAACAAGCAGAAGTTGTCGAAGAAAAAAGAGTCAGTAAACTGTCAACGGAGCCGGCTTCCGCAGATGATGTGCTCAAGGCTTTAGCAAGGGAAATGGAAGCTGCGAAAGCAGAAGCCGCGTTCTTAAGACAAGAATTGGATGAAACTAGGGATAAAGTCAAAGGGTTAGAGATAGAGTTGGATGAGAAAAAGGGTGAACTCGAAAGCATTCAAGAGATTACAAAAAATATGGAAAAAATTGTCGAGGAAAATAAAAATTCAGGTGACAAGGAACTATCTTTGCAAGACTCAGTAATGGTTGGGGATAATTTATTCAATGGAGATAAAATTGACAAACAGATTATTAATGATCCCGAAGCAATTGCCAGAGCTGCAATTGAAGCATATAGGGAAGGAAGAAAAGATAGTGGAAAAATAGATTTAGACTTTGATTAGGATGGTTTGATGATGAAGAACCGAGTCGCCGGTTCATGTCCGAGATACGAAACGTCGATGTTTTAAATCTTGGAACTATGCAATATGCTGAAGCCTTCGAACTGATGAAAGAACTTCAACTGAAAAGAATTGATGATAAGATTCTTGATACAATAATTTTTTTGCAGCACCCAGAAATTGTTACCGTCGGACCCAGAGCAAGAAACGATGGTATTGAACCACCGTCTGATTACCCATCATACCCAGTTGACAGAGGCGGTGGATTGACTTGGCATGGTCCTGGTCAATTAGTGGGTTATCCAATCTTCAAATGGGACATGGCAGACGAGAAATCTGTTACACAGATCATCTCTAAGTTGGAAGATTGGATTATCGTTGCCCTCAAATCGTTAGGAATTGAATCAAACAAAGATACCAGAATGCAGGGTGTGTGGGTTAACGGGAAAAAAATATGCAGTATTGGCCTTTCATTCCTCAGATGGACTTCAAGGCATGGATTTACCATCAATTATGACACTCCCATATCAAGAGTTGAAAACTTGTCAGGATGTGGTTTGAAAACCGATACTACCACATCGCTTATGAGATTAGGACACAATGTCAGTATAGAATCTTTGAAGTCTAGTTTACTTGAAACCATGCTTGATTGTCTAAGAAGGAAGCCAGCAAATAATTGATGGTCTTCCCGATTAAGCGCTTTACATGGCGGGGGATTACTGGCCGGTATTTGGGACCAAGAGTTCTGAATTGGGAATTCCAACTATCGGATATTTAGATTGGTATGTTCCTCGTCTAGAGGAAAATCGACCTCACAATCTCTCATTGAGTGGCATGCAATTTAACTGGGATGTTAAGAAAATTATGAATGATTCAATTTATCATGTTGCGGATCATCACATTGGGTCATTAAAAGATCCTAGAATTAATATTTCTTTAAGAGAAAATGTTGATGTTAATAGAATAGTAATATGCAACGGAGCAACACAAGGGCTGCACATCGCCGTGTGTGCAGCGTTGGCAAAGAATGAAGAAAAAACCGTCACTATTGCCGTGGAGTCCCCCTGCTATGCACCGATCGTTCAATCACCTCAACTTTTTAGTCATGAGGTGATTAAAGTTAATCGAAACCGTCCTAAAAATAATCTTGGATTTTGGCGAATAGACCGAAGCCAATGGCTTGAAGCGATAAGAAAATGTTCTATTTTGATGGTAACACCGATTTTAAATCCCAGTGGTTGGGATTATCATCCTGAGGATAGAAGTTGGATAGTGAGTACATGCAAGGAAAATAATGTAATAATAATTGCCGACGAGGTCTACTTAGACAGTAAAAAAATCAAAGAGGATTACACCCCTTTTCATACGTTAGGTGACCATTGCATTTCAATAAATTCTTTGACCAAAATCTATTCATTAGGAACCTTGAGATTTGGTTGGATTATCGCATCACCCAAAATTGCAGAACAGGCCAGGAGGGCGTTCATTACTCTAGGCGGAATGATGGGAAGTCCGATTCTAAGAATAGCGGATTCAATTTTCCCGCACCTAGATGTGGTACTCGATAAAGTCGAGCATTATCGGGAAAAGAATCTCCCCCTACTTCGTAAACTACTCAAAAAATTCGAAATAACTTGGAATGAACCCCCTTACGGAATATTTGGTTCGTTTAGACTGCCACATGGAATTAATTCTTTAGAATTCATCGACCAAGAATGCAAACGATATGGAGTACTGCTAGTTCCGGGTAATATGTTTGACAAAGGATATGATGATTGGGTTCGTATCGCTTGGTCTATAGAGCCTAAATTATTTCAAGAAGCCATAGATAACCTAGAAAAAGCGTTAATTTTAGCGATTAGCAAAAAAACAAGTCAATAAAAGCAAGTGATACAAGCGTGCACCATGGGCGAGATTGTTGTTGCCATAACTGGGGCATCTGGCGC
>CEWG01125028.1_pt1 | contig 11948 bp, 20 predicted proteins | sample 361411 | NCBI WGS metagenome assembly CEWG01 (sample SAMEA2622173, study PRJEB7988) | marine metagenome | biome: marine biome (ENVO:00000447); feature: surface water layer (ENVO:00002042); material: "saline water (ENVO:00002010), including plankton (ENVO:xxxxxxxx)" | depth 5 m | reverse complement strand
ACAGTGAGTAACCGTGACACTGGAGGTGCTGGATGATAAATCCAAAACCAGAGGTTATTCAGTCTTTAGCAACCGTGTGTCGTCAATATCCTGAAGTGCTTAATTGGCTGAAGGAATGGCGTGATCACGAGCTACAGAAGCTACCGAGTGTCTTGCAAAACACGGCGCTTGCACAGGGGCGGTGTCAAGTTTTGTCAGAAGTTACTAAAACAATAGAACAGTCCCCTGAAACGTTTTCAGCAAAGTCAAAATGACAGCTGTTAATTACGCACACCGATAGGAGCGATTATGTCAATACCAAAGCAAGTTCAGAAACAATCAGAGGAAGTACAAGAGTTGTACAAGCAGATTAACGGAGAAACAGAAGAAGCACAGGCAAATGCCGAGGCTACTCCTGCAGAGGCTGTTAATGATGTGGCAGAACCTACAACTTCCGACAGTGTAGAAGAACAAGCACCTCAGTCTGAGCCACAAGAGCAAGTGGAGTCAGGCGACCAAGAACCGAAACAAGATGACTGGCAACAGAAGTACAGATCGTTGCAAGGGATGTATAATGCCGATGTTCCTAGGCTTAATGCCGAGAACAGAGACCTTTCTTCCCGTGTGTCTCAACTAGAAGGACTGCTAAGCTCAATGCAAGAACCTACTCAACAAACACCAGCTGTAGCTGAAAAGCTAATTACAGATGATGATGTTAAAGAGTACGGCGAATCCATTGCTGTTATGCGGAAAGCAGCTCGTGAGGAAGTAGCTCAAGAGATTGCACAGTTAAGACAACAAGTTGGACAACTTCAAGGTGTTTTACCTCAAGTACAGCAGGTACAAGCACAACAGAAGAAGTCTGGCGAACAAACGTTCTGGAGCACTATTGCTAGCGAAGTACCGAATTGGAGTGATATTAACAACGATCCTGATTTTCAATCATGGTTGTTAGCGATTGATCCACTAACTGGTATTAGCCGACAGACTTATCTAGAAGATGCACAAAAAAATCTGGATTCAAGTCGAGTGGTCAACTTTTTTAGAACTTGGGAAGGGGCCAATGGTACGACTAATACTGCTCAAGTTGACCGTAGTTCTGAACAATCTCAGTTACAGAAGCAAGTTGCTCCGGGGCGAAGCCGGAACAATGGCGTAAAAGCTTCTGGACAGAACCGAACATATACCCCGAATGATATTCAAGAATTTTATGCTGATGTCAGGAAAGGTAAATATAAGGGGCGAGATGATGAACGAGGTCGAATCGAACGTGACATTTTTGCTGCACAGCAAGAAGGTCGCATTAACGTTGCTTAATTAACAAATAGGAGGTCATTATGGCTTACGCAACATCATCCGGGCATCCGCAGTATACCGGGAATTTTATTCCTGAGATATGGTCGGGTAAGCTCATTGAGAATTTCTACGATGCTACGGTATTGTCAGCAATCTCAAACACTGATTACGAGGGTGAAATTAGAAATATGGGCGATACCGTCAATATTCGAACCACTCCCGAAATCACAATTCAAACCTATGTTAAGGGTCAAACTCTATCCGTAGAGAATCCTGACAAGGCTAAACTACAACTCGTAATTGATAAAGGTGAATACTTTGCCTGCGTTGAAGACGATGTTGACCAAGTGCAGACAGACATGAATCTAATGGACATGTGGTCTAAAGACGCTTCCGAGCGAATGAAGATCAAAATTGACCAAAGGGTTTTGGCTGATGTTCTGACTGGTGTATCTGCAAACAACAAAGGTCAAACAGCTGGAGCAATCTCTGGTAATATTGATCTTGGTGTAGCAGGTACTCCCGAAGCGCTTACTACTTCAAACGTGATTGGTAAGATCGTAGACATGGGAACAGTTCTTGACGAAGCCAACTGTCCTGAGCAGAATCGTTTTCTTGTGATTCCTGCTAAGATGGCTGGTCTAATCAAGCAATCAGACCTTAAAGATGCGTCTATCACTGGTGACGGAAGTACACCATTGAGAAACGGACGTCTTGGTATGATTGACAGGTTTACTGTTTACGTTTCTCACAACCTCGTAAAAAGTGGTAATGAGTTCAGCGTTATCGGTGGTCACACAATGGGCTTCACATTTGCATCTCAGATGACAAATATGGAAACCATTCGTTCTGAAACAACTTTTGGTAACATCATTCGTGGTCTTCAAGTATACGGCTATAAAGTCGTTAAGCCTGAAGCTCTTGCGACAATGATCGTTACAGTATAAGGGGGTAAATCATGGCTACTTATAACGATGGTAAAGGATACAAACTTGGTACTGGTGCAGCACACGTTGCTAAAGGCATCAATAAAGTTTCATCCATTAGCGTGGACTTGAACTTTGCGACTATCACTACTGAGAGGGCAGCAGCTGGTCTGACTGCACTTACAAGTGCTGATATTCTTGAAGTAATCAGGGTTCCTGCAAACACATACGTCACTAGCGTGGCTCTGAATGTGACAACTGCCGAAGGCGGAACACTGACTGTTGATGTCGGTGATGGCGATAACCCAGATGGATACATTGATGGTGTTAACGCTAATGCTACAGCAGCATATCTTACTGTTGCTGGAACAGACGCTTACGAGTCTGGCAAGTATTACACAGCAGCTGATACGATTGACATTGTTCTTAACAATGCTGCAGATGCAGCGGTTATGACTTTGACAGCCGTAATGGTTGACTGCTCAGAGTAATCTAAATTAGTCGGGGGGCTTCGGCCCCCCTACTTGTACACGAAAGGAGGTACTTATGGGTAAAGGTATGAAACACTATCTTCGAGATGGAACTGAGCATAAAGGCGCTATGCACAAGATGGCTAATGGAACTTTGCATACAGGCAAAACACATACAGCTAATAGTAAAAAATTATTTCATTTTAAAGATTTGAGTAAAACAGCTCAGAAAAAGGCTAAAGCATAATGGCTAAAATCGACAAATCTAAAATGGCATGTAACAAACCGAAGCGTCAAGTTTCTGGTGGTAAGAAGTTTGTTGTAAAAGCGTGTCAGAATGGTAAAGAAAAAATTATTAGGTTTGGCGATGCGAATATGAAGATTAAAAAGAATCAACCGGGCAGGCGCAAGAATTTTCGTGCAAGGCATGGGTGTGATACACGACCACCCTCCAAGATGACTGCTCGTTATTGGTCGTGTAAGAAGTGGTAATATTATGGCAGCACCAAAAGTAAAATCTAAGAAAGACGCTTGTTACCATAAGGTAAAAGCTCGCTACAAAGTTTGGCCATCAGCATATGCTTCAGGGGCTTTGGCTAAATGTAGAAAGGTAGGTGCAGCTAACTGGGGCAACAGTAAAAAGAAGAAGTGATATGGCAGTAAGAAAAACAGAAGCTGGTGCTAACTTACAAAGATGGTTTAAGGAAAAGTGGGTAGATGTAAGAACAGGCAAGCCGTGCGGAAGACAAAAGGGAGAAAGTCGTGCTTACCCTTATTGCCGCCCGTCTAAGCGAGTATCATCCAAAACCCCCAAAACGTCCAAAGAACTCACGGCTTCTGAAAAACGCAGTCGCTTGGCTCAAAAGAAAAGTTCGAAGAAAGTTGAAAGAGTTACAAGAAAAACGTAATATGAAAAAAGAAAGGCGGTAAAAATGACAAGATGGTTAAGAAACATTCAAGATGGTGAGATTTATGGTTGGAATGAGATTCTAGCTGAAAATCCACTAACTGAAGAAGTTACTGAAGAAGAGGCGTTTCCTGAAAAGCATATGCCTAAAAAACAACGTGGTCGTCCGGCAAAGGTAGATTTAAAAACAGAAGATATTCCTGATCCAAAAGGTGAGACTCCACCTGAGTTAGCTGAAGAAGCTAGTAAAGGTTTAGAGCGAGCTAGAAACGATAAAGGACATTACATTTCTGATGATCCAAATACACCAGAAAACGAAGCATGGGTTGAAAAGAAGTGATATTAAACGATGTAATAACAGAGGCAAGACGAATACTGCAGGATACTTTATCACCGCAAAGATATAGTGATACTGTGTTGTTAGGTTTTGCAAACCAAGCGTTAAAACGTATTGCTGTTTTGCGACCTGATCTTTTTGCTATTATTGCAGATATACCCACTACACAAAACGAAGTAGTGCAATCAATGCCTACTGATTCTATTCGTTTACTAGAAATTTATTCTGTAAAAGATGGTAATGGTGTTATTGAAACTAACAGAGAAATATTAGATCAATCATTACCAACTTGGATGAATACTGCAGCAGGCCCTGCTATTAACTTTATGCGTCATGTTAGAAACGCAAATAAATTTTTTATATATCCAAAAGCTCCAGCTAATCAGACATTAGTGGGTGAGTATGCACAGACCCCACCAGTTTATGATGGTACAACTACAGTTGCTTTACTACCGGATGCTTACTTTCCTGTTGTTATAGATGCTACTGTATTTATAGCTGAGTCTGTAGATAACGAACATGTTAATTCAAATAGAGCACAATTATTCCAAACCTCGTTTACCCAAGCTCTAGGGGTGGCTGCACAAAGCAGAGCTATCACTGATACAGAGCGAGGCGGACTAGATGAGGAGGATGTTGCTTAATGCCTATATACACAAATAGATCATTCTCAGATGTTGTTAATAGACTCTCTCCTAGTGTGCCCGGATGTCCAACGCCTGTTATAGAACAATATGTTCGTGATGCTGCTATAGAAGCATGTGAGCGTACTTTAGCTTGGCGTTATGAACAACCTGCTATTAGGCTAGTTACTGGGGCTTATGATTATGAGTTTGATACTCCTGATGATGCTGAAGTTCATGCGTTTATAACTGCTACTGTTAATGATAAACGTCTTACTCCTGTTACTTTAGAACAGTTGTATGATTTATATCCAAAATGGCCGCATCAAGGAGCTAATGAATATGCTGAACCACGATATGTTACCCAATTAGACCCAGATCATTTTTCTGTAGCACCGCTACCTGATGCTTCTCAGAATTATGATGTGCGTATGATTGTGTGTCTTAAACCATTAAGAACAGCAACAAAGATGGATAAAACATTTTTAGACGAATTAGAAAACGTAATAATGCACGGGGCGTTGCAACATTTGCTAGTGTTGCCTGATAGGACGTTTAGTGATAGAGAACTAGCTTCTTACCATGCAAAACAATTTGCGTATAAATTATCTGAGCGTAGAGCTAGAACTAATTTAGGCGTAGGAAAAGCATCCATGCGGGTGCAAGCACAAAAGTTCGCGTGAGGTAAATTATGGCTGAAACAATAAAAGTAGTACAAGGAGATGAATTACCACAAATCGTTTTAACACTTACAGACGATACGGCTAACTCAGTTTTAAATTTGTCATTATCTACAACTTCTGTTTCTATAAAGTTTAGAAAAAGGGGCACAACAACTACGCTGTCTACAATTAGCACTACAAAGTCTACAGATGGTTCAGATGGTAAAGTTACGTTTAATTTTGCGGGTGGCATACTTGATGTTGAACCCGGAGAGTATGAAGGTGAAATTGTAATTAATTATAATGGAACGCTTCAGACTGTTTATGATTTATTAAAGTTTAGAGTGCGAGCCAGCACTGTTACTGCTTCTACTACTACTTATACTGTAACAGTTGCTAGCGGTACTTTATATGGGGGCGGGTCAGGAAATGTATTTGTTTTAAATGGTTCTAACAACCCAGCGCTGACTTTTACTAGGGGTGTTACTTATGTGTTTGATCAAAGTGATTCGAGTAATGCTGGACATCAGCTTGCGTTTAAAACTTCCGGTGGTGGTGCTTATACAGCGGGCGTTACTACAGTCGGCACTGCGGGTCAGGCCGGAGCTAAAACAACGTTTGTTGTACCTTTAACTGGGACTTTACCTGCTCAATACTATTGTACTTCTCATGGTAACGGTATGGGTAATGTAATTTCTTAATGGCTAATACCAGTATATCAATATCTTCTATTGTAATAACTTCGGTAATAAGTGTATCTGTTGCCGTTTCTTCTGTATCAGCTACTGCTACGTTTCCAGATGCTTCTATTGGTGTATCTGTTACTGGGCAAACTATAAATGCTAGTTATCTTATAGTGCCTACTACTGTTCTTCCTGAGCAGCAAGTTGGGGTGTCTGATGGTGAAGATGAAGTTCAACTTGAAGCAAAACTAACAAAAGATATTGATGCTGTAACTAATGATGAGGCGTTACCTTCCGAGGCTATTAATAAGTTTGACGTTGAGTTAGTTAAAACAGATTCAGTTACTATGGTTGAGTCTCGTGTAAAAGTATTTACAGATTTTATAGATTTTGATCCTACAGATGATGATGTAGACGCAACACCTGTTACTATAGATGAGTCAGCAGCTTTTGATTTATCAAAATCATTTACGGGTGCAGATGATGTAACACCTTCTGAGTCTACTGCAAAATCACCTAACAAGCCCGGCATTACGGCTTCAGTATCTACATCAGAAGCTATCAATCAGCTGCGTCCGCATAAGAACGTCACAGACACAGCAACAACTTCTGAGGCGATTGATCGCTTTGATGTGACAACAGAGCTGACCGATACAGTGTCAGTTACAGAAGAAACAGCTAAATCTTTTACAGTTGCTGATCCAAATGATTCAGTTACAGCTGTGCAATCAAACATAAAAGCATTTACTTCAAATATAGATTTTGATTTGTCAGATGCTGATGTAGACCCTGATCCAGTTACAGCTACTGACCAAATAAATATTTTTGCTGCTACTAAAGGTTTGACCGATACTGCTAGCGTTGTAGAGGCTACAGCTAAAACAGTCGGCAATAATAGTCTTGCTGATACTGCGTCACCAGCAGAAGCAGCAGTTTTTAACACAACAAAACCTGCCATAGCAGATACACTTACTGCAGTAGAAGGTATAAAGTTAGAACCCACTGTACAGTTTACACCAGCAACTTCTGGTGCACAGACGTTTGTTATTACAGTTGTTAGCTCTGGTGGGAACAAGTTTGCTATTGATGGTGTTACGAATCCAGTTTTAGAACTAGCTAGTGGTGTTACTTACACCTTTGATGTTAGTGATAGTAGTGTTTCTGGGCATCCGTTGCGTTTTAAAGATGGTTCTACTTCCTACACCGATGGGGTTACAGTAAGTGGTACAGCAGGTCAGTCAGGTGCGACTGTAACATTTACAGTGCCTAATGATGCACCTACGTCAACTTTACTTTATTACTGTACAGTTCATGGTAACGCTATGGGCAACAGTATTTCTGTGCCTAACAGCCTAACTGCAAACCAAGTTCTTGCTGTAGAAGCTGCTGTATTTAGTATGCAATCAGTTTTTGCACATTCTGCGTCAGTTACAGAAAGTATAAATACTAGTCTAATACTTGGTGAATCAGATTTTGCGTACCCTAGTCAAGTTTACATGCACGATACTGATTCTAATAATTCAAGTATTAGAGGTTATCATAGAGGTTTAGGTGAAGCAGGAGTAGCTTTTGTACAAGATGTGTATAGACACAGAATTACAGACTTTACAGGTATTTTAGGTCAAGACGACAGTTTACTTAACAGTGCAGTAATTTTGGATTCCGCAGTCGATGGTGACGGTAGGGATGAGTTCGTTGGTATTCTAGGCTCTGCGGGGCTTATAAACCAACCTCGTATTAATGGACAAAGCATAACTTATGCAGAAACAAGTTCTGCTGGACTATTAGTTAATTTCATATATACTGATACAGACGATACTGAACTAGGTGGTCATTTCTTAAATGAGACACCACTTTGTGCAGGACGACACATTTAGAAAAGGAGATGGGTATGATAAATGATACTATCAAAGTAACAGGTGAACTAAAGATCACTGTTACAAAACCTGACGGTAACGTACATGAAACGGTTGTACCTAACATTGTTGTTACTGATGGTAAAGAATATATTGCGTCACGAATGAAAGACGCATCAGCTACAGCTATGAGTCACATGGCTATCGGTACTGGCAGCACCGCTGCAGCCGCTGGCGATGCAGCTCTAGGAACTGAAGCTGGTCGAGTAGCACTTACATCAACTACTGTAACAAGTAACGCTGTTGCCTACGTTGCAACATTTGCTGCTGGTACAGGAACGGGTGCAATTACAGAGGCTGGAATATTTAACGCATCATCAAGTGGTACACTTCTGTGTAGAACTGTTTTCTCAGTAATTAACAAAGGGGCTGCAGATACATTAGGTATTACTTGGACTGTTACTGTAAACTAAGGAGTAAGCTATGAGTGTAAAATTCTCAAACAATGGACACTCCACACTAGCAGCTAGCTTAGCTTCAAATGCTACAAGCATAACTGTTGCGAGTGGACATGGCGCTCGTTTTCCATCTCTTTCGAGTGGCGAGTATTTTTACGCTACATTAATTGATGCTTCAAACAATCTTGAGATTGTTAAAGTAACAGCCAGATCGTCTGATGTTCTTACAGCAACTCGTGCCCAAGAAGGTACAACAGCAAGAGCATATGCTATTGGTGATCGAATTGAACTTCGTGTAACAGCACAAGGACTTGTTGATGCTACTAACATAGATAACATCGTACCATCTCAATCTGGCAACAGCGGTAAATTTCTTACAACTGATGGAACAAACGTATCTTTTGCAGCAGTTAATTTAACTAACATTTCTGCTACAAGCGTAAGTGCTGATACATTTAGTGTAGGTAGCGTTCAGACAAAACCACTGTTTCAGATAATAGCTATTGATAGTGCTACTGCTACAGGCATTAACAATACAAGCTGGAATGCGATAGCCGGTACAGAAGCGACTGTTACAATTAGTAAAGCAAACACTCTGCGCCAGTATTTAGTTCAGATTCCGGGTGAAGTTGATAGTAACGCTGGTAACGTGTTCGCTAAAGTTTATCGTAAAGTTGATTCCGGTTCATATGCGGCAGCAAGTACTACTACAAATTTAAACTTTCCTGCTAATACTGGTAATGGAACATTGAACAGTGTAGTTCAATTTATTGATACGCAGACTTACAATGCAGGACAAGTTATTAAATATCAAGTTTATGTGAGAGTTCAGGTCAGTAGCGCAAGCCTTGAACTGGGACAAAACAACTTATCAGGAAACACTGGTATAGATAACAATATGCAAGGTTTCTTGATGGAATACGATAACTCGTGAGGTAATTATGGCTAGTATACAAACAAAAACACTTAACGCTTTGATGCCTAACACTAGTTATGTAACTCAAGGTACAATTTCTAAAGCAGAAGATTTAGCAACTGTTATTCAATTTGTAACAGGCGCAGATTCAGCCGGAACAGCAATAACTCAGGCATGGGATGAAAGCAATGATAAGTACTCTCCGTTTACTTACGCAGAGTACACAGCAAAATACACAGAAGTTGAAAACGCAGAACCTATGAGGTTATTGCGTGTAGAGCGTAATAAAAAATTAACTGAAACAGATTGGTGGGCTAGTTCTGATCTAACTATGACTGATGAGCAAAAAAAGTATAGGCAAGATTTGCGAGACATTACAAAGTCAGCCACATCGCTTGATGATGTAACATGGCCAACGAAACCGGAGTAGCGATATGGGAGTCAAAGTAACAAACAACGCATTTGGAACTATATCAGCTGGCATTAATACTTCTGCTACCACTATTGTTCTTGATACAGGACAGGGTGCACGTTTTCCAGCACTTGGTTCTGGCGAGTATTTTTTTGGTACTCTCATTGATACTAGTAATAATTTAGAAATTGTAAAAGTTACCGCACGTTCTACAGATTCTATGACTGTAACTCGTGCTCAAGATAACACTACAGCTCGTGCTTTTGCTATTGGTGACAGATTTGAGCTTAGACCTACCGCTGCATTATTTGAAGCTTTACAATCTGAATCAGCTGTTTCAGATGGAGACTACGGTGATATTACTGTTAGTAGCTCTGGAGCTACATACACTATAGATAATGGAGCAGTAACAGCTGCAAAACTAGCTAGCACTTTAGATTTATCAAGTAAGACTATAAAACTTCCTGCCGATGTAGACGGAGAACAAGGATTTATTGTTAATTCTAGGTCTTATACTTCAGGTTACGGTAGCGGGGCTAGAACTTCCTCTTCAAGCGCATCTTGGAATACAATCACCATAGATGGTACTAACAAAGACGCATTCGCACCATCTGATAATGGTAACATTCGGGCGTATGTAAAACGCCGAAATGATACACACCTTCGTATAAAAGGTTGGTTTCCTATGTATAATGATACCGGCGGTTCAGGTTGTGGTATTAGAGTTCAAATGTGCTTGTCAGGTACATCAAGTACATATCAGCAAGGTGCGAATTATTTTACGGTTGGGTTAAATTCAGAAGGTATGGCTCACGGTTGGGGTATGGACGGTTATGGCGGTAATACAACCGCTGTTATACCTTTTTATTATGATACTGCTCACGGCGGCGGAACTGCACAAAGCAACACTGACACAGCAAATGTTCTAGCGTATACCGGTACACTTATGTTTTTCTTTCAAGGGTATGTATGGAGTACTGGTGATACCGTTTATTGGCTTGATTACAGTAATCTCTACCCTAAAAGCGGCATGTGGGTTGTAGAGGAGTATATAGCATGATTAAATTTGAGCCACCTGTTGAAGTTAAAGCCGCACGAGCACTTGGCCCTAACGGCGGTTGGTGTCTTTCGGGTGAAATGACATACGATGATCTAGTATGGTATGAAGATGAAGCCGGTGTTTCTAAACCTACCGAAGAAGAGTGGAACGCAAAAATAAAAGAGTTATCAGGTGGATAGGAAAGAGATCAGGCGAACACCTCTTGTTATGATGCCGGATGGTAAGTTTATGCGGGGTGATGAGTTTGTAAGTGAAGGTGTGGTTGTTGAGGAACCACCTCTTTATGAAAAACCGCCAGTCGTAGAAGACCAAACAGCAGCGGTATTGGGGCAAGATGAATAAGAAACGTATGACAACAGCAGAGATTAATACCGAGTTACTACAGCATGAAGCTGTTTGTGCTGAACGGTATGAAATGATTCTGTTTAGAATTAACAGATTAGAGCGTGTGTTACTAGGATCAGCAGGTGCTATTATAGTAATTCTACTTTCTATAATTATAACACTAACAACATAAGGAGGTGATTAGATGAATGCAAAAGAGATGCAAGCTTTACAAGCAGAAGCAACTAAAGCGTTTAAAAACCCTAAAACTAGGCTCTCTAAGAATTTAACTATTCATCGTCAAAGATATGTTAACCAAAACAAGAAAAAGAAAACAAAATAAGGAGGTGATCAAATGCCGGGTTTTAAAATGAAAGATAAAAAGAAGCTGAAGATGGGCACACAGCTGTATGGTTATGGTGGTGAAGTAAAGAAGAAAAAGAAAGTCATGTATAAGGATGGTAGAGAAGTGCCAGAACTTACTAAGGCTCAAAAGACATTGCCAGATGCACTAAAGGATCAGATTATCCGATCAAAGAAAAAGAAGATGGATAAGAAGAAAGGTTAGGTATGTCCTGTGTTAGAATATGTAGCAGCAGCAAATGCGGCATACGCCGTTATCCGCAAGGCAGTTGAAAACGGCCGCGAACTAACTTCTGTTGGTAAACAGATTGCCGCTTTTACACATGCTACAGATGATCTAGCCAAACATGCAAACAAGAAAAAGAACAGTATATGGTCAAACTTTACTGGAAAGGATGAGAGCGATTTAGAAGAGTTTATGGCTCTCGAAGAAATAAAACAAAAAGAAAATGAACTAAAACAAATGATGATATATCTAGGCAGACCCGGTTTACATAGTGATTATGTGCGGTTCTGCGTAGAAGCTAGAAAGAAAAGGCAAGAAGCAGCAAGAGAAAAAGAACGCCAGTGGGCTGCATTTGTAGAAAGCCTTCAAACGTGGTTCTTAATAATATTATTTGTGGTATTAGGGTTAGGATTGTTAGTAGGTGGTGTCTGGATTCTTAGAGCTAAGGGG
>CEWG01051804.1_pt1 | contig 11951 bp, 3 predicted proteins | sample 361411 | NCBI WGS metagenome assembly CEWG01 (sample SAMEA2622173, study PRJEB7988) | marine metagenome | biome: marine biome (ENVO:00000447); feature: surface water layer (ENVO:00002042); material: "saline water (ENVO:00002010), including plankton (ENVO:xxxxxxxx)" | depth 5 m | reverse complement strand
GCGTACTGAGCAGCATAGGCCCGAGCCGTATCTTCAGGGTAACCCTGAGCAATCAATTGTTGGACATATTGTTCAACAGGATCTTGCTGGTATCCACCAACGCTGAAGTCTTTCACCATTCCATCCATACCCTCATCACCGTTCTTGCGCAGTAGTAGGATTGTTAATCCTAGAATAACTACCAGGATTAATGCTCCACCACCAATCAAAATTAGATTACTACTTGATTGGGAGGAATCACCAGAATCATCAGATGAAGGTGCAATCCATTGTCCATTTTCAAATTTCCAATCTCCTTCCCACTGGCAAACACCGTTGACAAATATCCATCTTCCATCAAGATCTTCGGCAAGAACATTATTTGGAACAGTTTCTCCGCGACACTTAGGCAAAGTAAGAGTGATGGAATCATCGAAACCATAGTTGTGTGTTGTCCATCTCTTATCATTCAAAGAGTCCCATTCGTATATGAAGATGTATACCTCGACATTCTTAGAAACGTTGGAGTATAAGTCTGATAGATTTAGGGTTAGTGAGAACTCGTCTCCACTACCCAAGTCTCTAACAACTGCTAGTTTTTGGGTTTCAAGACTGTTGATTCTATCGTCTCCGCCGTCAAATAAGCTATCATCAAATGCTATTTCCATAAAGAAATCGCCGTCATCCGAACCTGATACTACGGTACCTGAGATGGTGAATTCCGAATCATTGTATCCGGTCTTATCCTTCCACATGTCAGGGTCATCAAACACTACTACAGGAGCGACATCTCCGAATCCCGCATCCAATACCTCGAAGTATATTTCCATGTCATCATCCCAATTTCCAGCTTCATCAAAGACTGTGAGTTTGACCTTAATTGGTTGAGTGATTGCATTTGTTGCTTCGTCAACGGTTACATTCCTACTAGCGTATGATAAGCCTTCATCATCAACGCCGAATCCACCGAATGTATACATCCAAACACCTTGACTTGCGGCAGACTGAGTATATGTATTAGTATCATAAAGGGCCGATAGTGGTGCATCTTGTGCCTTATCGTAATACACATCCCACTGGTATGACTTGATTCCGGAACTTCCCTCAGGGGCGTCTTCATCATACGAACTTGATGCGTTGAAGTAAATCGGGATTTGTCCATCTTCGTCCAGTATGATTCGATATTTATCCCATTCATTGTTTGCTCCAGATGACCCAATCAACTCGATGTTTTCAGCGTATTCTGGCCTAATCTCTACAATCGCATTAGGAACTGGATCGAATTCGTCTGCATTAGCGTCATCGGTTTCTATAACCACAGAAATCTTTCTTGAGTGTCCTTCATCATCATGCAGCCAAAGGGTAACAGTCCACTGGACATCTTGCTTACAGGCGCCTTGGGTGCCTATAGACTTACAGAAAGTCATAACTGGATTATTCTGGTCGGTATGCGCTGATTGATCTGCAGCAAGTGATGAACCATCCCAAGAAGTAGGTCCTTCAATTACCCAATCGGCAGTAAGAGATACCATCGCATCAGTTTGGTAGCCGAATGTCAGTTCAGCATTGCTCTTGACGTAATATTCGACATATCCTGAATTAAACCCATCTACAGGCTTTGCGTCGTTGATGAGAATATCAGTTCCTTCTCTCTGTTTACCAAATGGATTTGGATAGTCAGTGACTTGGTGTAATAAAATATTCTTCAACAATGGGAATGTAGAACTGGTAGCGTCTTCTGAGTTTGCTTCGATATCTATTGTCGAAATAATCATTCCGCCTTGACCATAGCTACAAACACCTAGCAACACATCACCAGGATTATTTTTGGTTCTAATAATCGGCTGGAATTCCGCTTGACCCAAGTTTCCGGTACAGATTGAAGCCCAATCAGCCTGTTCATCGGCAGAACCAGCATCCAAAACAGATTTTGCTACGACCTTATTAGCATCAAAACCTTGGAAAATTGCGTAGTTGTTGGTATCGTCAATATCGTCCATTATCGGATGATATTTGTCGTAGATTTCCATATTACTGTATTTTATTTCATCTGGTGATTTTCTATCATCGATTTCAACATCAAGTGGAAGTCTGTTAGTCAGACCATCACCGTAGGTTTGTGTACCGTGTGGTGCGAAATGGGCTTGAATTGTTCCACCGCTCAACATGTATGATTCAAGAATCTGTTTTCTGTCAACAGTGTTAGCATCATCTTCTGATAAGCGCAGATAGTATTTACCCCCAGCATCACTTGCAGTATTGGTGTCTTGCCAAGGAAGGATAATCTTATCATAGTGAGTAAACCAATTAGTCTTGAAATATTCATCCCAATCATTGATGGTGAATTGTGTATATGATTTGCCTAATATTGTCAGATCATCTACAATCGTCGATGTTCCCGTAGATTTGTCAGAAAGAATTGCTACATCGATGTCTTCAGCGAAAGTTGCGTGGAAGAATCTCGGGGTACCTGATGGTGTTCCATCATCTAATTCAGCACGATAGCTAATGTTGTATGTGTGACCATCTTGGTATCCAGACCATGGAGTGAAAGAGAGGTCTACAACTTGTCCCGCTACTAATTCTGTGGCTGGACCTGCAGATACAGTGTGTGCTAAAGAATTCGAGGTTTCATCAAATATGTCCATGTAGAATATATAATCGCCTTCTAATACTCCGTTGGTGGCTCTAACATCCCATGAATGTGTTAATGACTGGTCGATTGGGAGAACACAATTCAAGGTTGGATTCGTTAGACACTCAAGAACTCCTTGCGGCTTTCCTAAAGTGATGTCTACGGACTTAACATTGAAAATAACTCTCTTAATGTTATTAGCATCGTTGAGTTCAGTTGCTCCAAACCATGGAGTTCCTGCGGATGAATTGTCGAAAACAGTTTCAACTTCAATCATGTACACTCCAGAAACAAACTCATGGCTTGCAATTAGATCGGTTGAAGATTCTCCAGCATCAACATCATTTCTAGTGATTGTGTAACTGTTATCTTCGACAAAGGTAAATTCTTTCAATGAAATATTGGTTATTCCTACACCCTTGAATCCATCATTGATTCCATTTCTTCCATCATCATCGGAGAAGAATTCAAACTTCAGATCAACTTTATTTTCTGAAAGAGATAGACATTCTACGCCCCAGTCAGATGAATCACTAGACGAAATGTTGTAGACGTACAAGTGAGTCAAGTCAATGTTAACAGTCTTGGTAAGACCGTCTGAATTGAAGAAAACATTCCAGTTTCCATTGGTCAAACCATCAGTGTTTCTAGGGTCTCCAATGAAGTCAATTTCGCCAAAGTCAATCGGTTCTGTGGCATTAACAATACCATCACCATTTCGATCTTCTTGACAAGTTCCGTCTTCATTGTAATCGCTCCATTGCCCGTAAACAATAGCCTCGTTGGTCCTGCCGTTATTGGTATAATCTACATAAAGCGCAAGGTAATCACTTGGGTCAATGCCTCCTTGTGAATCTACTTCGTAGAAAGTATCAGCGTAGTATTCAAAGTTCAAGGAAACGAAATCACCAGAAAGGTTTTCTAAATCTACATTAGTTACGGTCAAAGTTTCATTTTCCCAAGCATCGCCATATCCATCAATACCTGTGTTCACAGAACATGGATGACCAAACCAGTAAGCTTCTTTGTTGAAAGTTGGGTCACCAGGACATAGCAGTGAATCATTGTAGCGAACTCCCTTTGGATTATTACTCTCGGTATATCTTGTACCGTCGGTAGAATTGTCAAATGTTATTTCACAAACTGATGAAGGTGTTCCGCAGTTGACATCTGAAGGATTAGCCGTGAAAACAGTTGCAGTGATATCGAAATCTACAGCGGTGTTTCCGTAGTTGTTGGTGGTGGCAGATATCGGGAATGTTCCTTGAGCGTATAACCCACCAGGTAAGAAGTCCTCTATTTTCTCAATTACTGGGTCGAAGAGATTGAATGGTGTAACATAACCAACTATCTCATCGTTAATTACCTGTTCATCCCAACCATTATTGGATAAAGTTGCTGAAATACGATAAGTTGTATCATTCAAGAAATTGGCTTGAATTGAAGTAGTATATTCTTCACCTGGTCCAAGATTTTGTAAGTTTACTTGGGTTTGTTGTGCTTGAGCATTCGGGAAAAAGGCGGTATTTTGTTTAGTGATTGTCAGATTGTCAACTGCGAAACCATCGTATCCGGTCCATCTACTTTGGTTATCATCAGCGATAGAACCATCAAAACCAGTTCTGAATCTAAATCTTAAATCAATGGTTTCTCCAGCCCATGGACTCAAGTCAAATGTTCCAAATCCTTCATCGGTGAAATTATTCCACCCATAATATGAGTTAAATGAATAAATGTTGCTCGATAAACCTTCTGGATATCCTCCGGTTGCTCCCTTGATGTAGCGGTCAATATCAAAACCACCCCACATGGAACGACCAGAGTAGCAGGCTCCATTGACTGCAGCAGACGTAGGACAACTAATAACATCCCAACCAGTCTCTTCACTGCCAACTTCAATCATAGCAATATCATCCCATACGTTAGTCAAGATGAATCCTCCAGTAGTCGAAGCAGAACCCAATCCGCCCCAACCTAAGTCTTGATACAATTCAACACTCAGGAACGCTCGGTCAGAACCTGTAAGATCGACGTCTTGGAGAATCATTGCTTCATCCCAGTTCTTACCATATCCTGTCCATGTTCCCCCGCTATCATTAGTCTTGGTTTCACCAGTCCACATGAAGTCTGTAGGATTAAGGTAACTTGGAGAGAATTCAGATTCAGATTCGTCAGGGTCAACTCCAGTGCCAGAAGAATGGTTGGTTTCTTCGAACCAGTGATGTGTCCCATCAACATAATCGATGTAATCCCAAGTACATCCAGCACATCCAGCCTTGTTCTCAGGGTTATCCCAATCCATAGCATAGACTGTTTGATTGGTCGAGTTCAATTCATCGACAATTTTCAGTTCTACATCTAACTGAGCGCTTTGTCCATTGAGAACATCCATCCCAGTATTGGTAACTGTGACATTGATATTTCTGTTACCTTCGCCAACAAAACCAAAGTATCTGTCGACAGGATCTATCTCAATACCTGAAACTGAAAGGTCCTTGTTATCCATTTCAATAACAGAAATTGTATCATATTGTCCATCCCAACCTAAGTTGTCTCTCCATCCACCGAAGCCCCAATTCTTGTGACCTACAACAATATCTGGTGCTGAGTTAGCAGCGCCAGCCATCTGACCTACCTCTGCGACGTGCGGTCGTCTACCGGCAGCGTAAGACAGCGGATTAAGGTGGCCGCCATTGCCGTCAGATAAGGTGACTTGGATTGTAGATGGGAAATTTAAGAAGAAACTAGAACTTGAACCACCTGCTGAGTCTGTAGAATTCTGTTGGTAAGCGATTGTTGGATTAATGAAATCTGGTTCATTATCGCCGTTTAAATCAGTCACAGTCAACGACCAAGAAATGTAAGGACCAAAGTATGCCAGCTGCGGATTAGCCCAAGTACCCACTGCAGAAGAAGTGACATACGTCACGTTTTCAATATTCTCGTCATTCAGTGCGAGGACATCAATCACTTCATCGCCATCCATGTCTGCGACACTAATGACCTGCGAGGACACTGTTTGCATGTTGATAACGTGTTCACCTGGACCAGGTGTTGGGTTGAAAGTGTAGGTTAGAGGGAAAGCATCTGTTTGACAGTTGAATTCAATAATTGAAACGTTATCATCATGACCGGGATTGGTTACTTGGCCAGTTGAGTAGTCGAGACCTTCGCTTCTAAGAAGCCAGACATCGTTGTCATAACATTGTCCGCCGCCGCCAAAGCCTCCACCGACTTGTGATTCTCCCCAGTCTCCGGAAGTAAATGTTCTGTATGTATTCTGCTGGGCAGGCCCTAGATTAGTGACCTTACCTTGAGTGCTGGACGAAACCGGACCCAGGTAAGTAACAACTCTTTGCGTAGTGATGTCGGCTTGTAAGTCGAGAATCATGACATCGTCATTTCCATCCTTGTTCAAATCACTAACTTCCAAGTCCCAAGCCCAGAAGTGAGTAAAACGGGCACCTATATCCCATGTTTTCTCATTACATCCGCCATTTTCGATAATTGTAACGTTTCCTGGTTGACCATCTGGCGCTCCATTATCGTCGGTTCTAAACGGATTATTTCTTTGGAAAATAACGATGTCAATTGCGGAATCTCCGGTGAATTCTCCCACCTCAATAAACTGGACATTTGAAAACTCATCCCAATCGGCGTTTCTGCTCAGATTTTCTGAAACCCAGATATCCTGTCTCTCACTAAAATCTCCGTTGCCATCATTCCATAGAATAGTGATGGTATGAGTACCATCGGTAGCAACGGCAATATCATTACTACCATCGCAATTGAAATCCCCAATTGCTACATCGTGAGGGTCACGATTAGTCGTGTACGATCTAGCCTGAGACGCACTTGCTGTAGAAGCAATTGCTGCAGTAGTAGATAATATCATCAACATACAAAGAAGTATGCTTCGGGCGCGGGCTTTGAAGAGATTGCTTTGGTTAAACATCATCATCACTCTTTGACCCAAGAATACTTGCACTTTAATTCCTTTGCTATTTGGTTCACTCCAAAATCTCGCATCAAAGGCTCAGTAATTCGGTTTTTTCCAAACACCCAACAACACAATTATTGTAAGTGAAATCAGATTTTACCCGCTAACCACCTTGGAGAAGGACCCCATGCGATTGCGTCGGAACCATGAACCTTAACCAATTTACCAGCGGAAAATAATGACTCTAGCCACACTTCGAGAGCCGTTCCTTCTCTATTGCCGAGTTTTTTACTGGCAATTTCCTCGATGTCTTGAGTTCTAAGTGCAGTTATTCCATACTCTCTAACTACGACATGTAATAATTCTCTAAGCCAAGCTTCTGCCATAGGATCGACACTCATAGCACCTTGAACAGGCCTTGGGTCATCCATTTCTGAGAAAATTTCCATCAATTCGATGACGTCGGGACGAACTGGTTTCTCTAATCCGAGCATTCTGAGCTCTTTGGAAAGATCTAATTCACCGATTGGTCTCCTAACCACCGGAATTCGACTAGGGTCAGGTGTCGGACCCATATCCAAAGGCTTCTCACCGAGGGGTTCATCATCAACCGTAATCAGTTTTTTAGAATCATTTGAGGATTTACTTGGAGTCTTGGTTTTTTTATTTTCTTGACCTATCGGCATTGTCCAGCCTAAGCCGGTTAACCCCAATTCTTCGACCTTTAATCTAACCCAATCAGCCTCGCCCTTCACCAGAACATTGGTGTCATGTTCATCAGACCTAAAGCGGTACTGAACATAGCCTGTTAGTTCCGCCATAAAAAGCGGGAATTAGTCAAAGACTTCAAGGTGACGATTAATTACTCGCTAGTTGCCTTAGGACTGTATGTAAGATTCCACCGTTGCGATAATACTCAATTTCTACAGGAGTGTCTAACCTGACTTGTGCTTGAAATTGAATTACTTTTCCATCTAGTTTTTTCGCGCTGACAGTTAGCATTTCAAGCGGTTTAATATTTTCAGATACTGGTATTGAATACAATTCAGTACCATCAAGACCTAGAGATTCATGCGATTCTCCTTCTTTGAAAGTCATCGGGAGGACCCCCATTCCAACTAAATTTGATCGGTGAATTCTTTCAAACGAGGTTGCTATAACTGCTTTAACTCCTAGCAAAAATGTTCCTTTTGCGGCCCAATCTCTGGATGAGCCAGTACCATATTGAGAACCAGCGAGCACTACTTTAGCACCATCATAGGCTTGTGCGGCTTCAAAAACCGAAGTCACTTCTCCGGTTTCCGGATGCAAAGCATAGCCGCCTTCGGTGCCTGGCGCCATCTGATTTCTAATCCTGACATTGGCAAATGTTCCCCTCATCATGATTTCATGATTACCCCTACGACTCCCAAACGAATTGAAATCTCGCATTTCAACTCCCCTTTCGACGAGCCATTTTCCTGCTGGCCCATCTTTCGGGAATGAACCTGCAGGTGATATGTGGTCAGTAGTAATTGAATCCCCTAACTTGAGCAACACTTTAGCATCGTCAATACTGGTGATGGGGTCTGGATTTGATGAAAGACCAGAGAAGAATGTTGGTAAACGTATGTAGGTGGAATTATCTTGCCATGCATAGAGTGGACTGGCTTCCGAAGGAATAGAATCCCACCTTGGTTCATTCATTGCATCAGAGTACCTCTGCCTAAACATACCGGGGTTAATAGCCTTTAGAGCCTCACTAATCTCATCATCTGAAGGCCATATTTCACTTAACATAACAGGAGTTCCATCTTGAGTATATCCCAAAGGCTCGGTATCCAAATTAACTTCCAAATTGCCAGCGATAGCATAAGCAACAACCAATGGCGGACTTGCTAGATAAGATGCCTTAACTTTGCTGTGAACTCGGCCTTCAAAATTTCTGTTACCAGAAATAACCGAGCCGACAATTAATCCCGCCTCATCAATAGCATTGTCGATCTCCACGGGTAAAGGCCCAGAGTTTCCAATGCAAGTGGTACAACCATAACCGACTATATTGAAACCCATTGCATTCAAATCATCTTGAAGACCTGTTGCCTCGTAGTATTCAGTTACAACTCTACTCCCCGGAGCCAGCGAGGTCTTCACCCAAGGTTTGACCGTTAACCCGCGCACTCGAGCGTTCCTCGCTAACAAGCCAGCAGCGAGCATAACTCCAGGGTTCGAAGTGTTAGTACATGAAGTAATAGCAGCAATGACGACGTCGCCATGATTCAAATCAAATTTATTTCCATTGCTTTCAACAATGGCACTGTTAGACAGGTTGCTATTATCTAATCCATGTCCGTGATGGCCTAAAGGTGCAGTTAAAGATTCCAGGAAGTGTGATTTCATGTCTGCCAAATTAACTCTGTCTTGAGGACGCTTTGGACCAGCGAGTGCAGGCAAAACCGAAGATAAATCTAATTCCAGTAAATCAGTGTATGATTTTTCGTTAGATGTAGCGGAATACCACAAACCTTGAGCCTTGCAATACGCCTCAACACCATCAATGTGAGATTCTTCACGACCTGTTAATCTAAGGTATTCCAATGTTCTTTCGTCGACTGGGAAAAAACCGCAAGTTGCACCGTACTCTGGCGCCATGTTAGCAATAGTTGCTCTGTCAGCCAGTGATAAAGCAGCCATTCCTTCTCCAAAGAATTCGACAAACTTTCCAACAACACCAAATTCTCTCAGCATCTCAACAATCCTCAAAGTCATATCTGTTGCAGTAACGCCTGAATTAAGTTTTCCGGTGAGTCTAACACCTACTACATCTGGTGAAAGCATGTATATTGGTTGGCCAAGCATTACAGCCTCAGCTTCAATTCCTCCGACACCCCAACCCAGTACTCCAAGGCCATTGACCATTGTAGTGTGGGAATCAGTACCAACAAGAGTATCGGCTAACCAAATTCCTTTTTCTTGTCGAGAGACGCTGGCCAAAAATTCCAAGTTCACTTGGTGGACGATTCCCCTTGAAGGCGGTACTGCTTGGAAGTCTTGAAGGGATTTTTGTCCCCATTTTAGGAAGGTGTACCTCTCCATATTTCGCTCATATTCTATATCCAAGTTCAGTTCCAAAGCATCACTGTGAGAACCCGAGACATCGACCTGTACCGAGTGATCAATTACTAAATCCACCGGAACTTGTGGATTTACTTTTTCTGGGTCTCCGCCCATCTCGACCATCGCATCTCTCAAGGCTGCCAAATCAACAACAGCAGGAACTCCTGTGAAATCTTGAAGAATAACCCTTGATGGTCTAAATGGAATTTCCCCTCTATCGCCATTCGGTTTCCAACTCGCAATATTTCGAATATCCGATTCACTAACTAAAAAGCCGTCATTACCTCTTAGAGCACCTTCGAGTAAAATACGAATTGAATAAGGCAGATTACTGGTATCAATCCCGTTTTCATCGAGCCCGTCAAGAGCAAAATAATGCCCTCCAACAGATAATTCCCTCTTGGAATTGAACGGGTCCAAAGTCGCCATGTATAGTCCGAGTTGGCGCATGTCTATGAATAAAACCCTTGAAGGTCATTTTTCAATTACCAGAATTTCCACCATGGCTCCTCTGAATTGGTCGTTACACTCTCAAGCACAACATCCTGAGGGGTTTTATCATTTGTGCAGTAACCTTGAGCGTCACATATTGCGGTAATTGCATCTATGTGCTCGAAGCCGTCAATAACCATTCCAAATACAGTATGAACTCCGTCTAAATGAGGAGTCCCCGGTGTTCCATCTTGCCCTTTAGCGTCAGGATCAACGATAAAAAATTGTGAACCACCAGTGTGAGGATTATTGGTTTTAGCCATCGACAAGGCATAGGGCTCGTGAAGAAGACCGTTATTAGCTTCGTCAGGGACAGTGTAAGATGAAGGCGGACAATCAGCGGAATTACCAGATTCTTGACCGTCGCAATAGCCATAGAATTTAGCAGCGTGTCCACCAGTACCATCGCCATTAGTGAAATCACCGCCTTGCATCATAAAATTGGAAATTATTCTATGGAACACCGTGTCATCATACTTACCCTCATCAGCAAGCAGGCCAAAATTTTCAACATGCTTTGGTGCCTCATCAGGGTATAGTTCAACAACTACTGTTCCCGATTGGGCATTGCCGCCAGTATCAGTCCAAGAAAATTCGAGCGTCGCTTCAGTAGGAGAACCCGAATAATTTGTCGTCGCCACTTTTAACGCAATTAAAGAAATTAGAATTACTAAAACTAACGAAATTATTCCAGCAAGAGTAGGTGTACCATCGTTGATTAGTCTAGGGATAGTGGTTTCCTTGATACCCTTATCTTGCATCTCATTTAGCAGCGAATTGTAGGTTGAATTTGCTTTCTTATCTCTAGGGTCTTTCTTAACGGCGTCCCTAAGCAAGGCAGCCGCTTTACGATATTCTGATTTAGAAGACTCGTGATTAGCGATAGCCCAAGTGGCTTCACCAGCAATTCTTAGGGTCGTAGCATGCTCTCCACCAGAATCAAATTCTCTTAGGATTTTCAAGGCTTCATCTGCGTTTCCACTTGCCAGAGCCTTCTCTGATTTTTTCCATGCCTCTCTAGTCTTTTCATCGGCCATGCCACTCCGAGAACCATTTCCGTTTTGAGTTTCACTATCGAATTTTGAAATGCAAAATGTATAAAATCAATCAACATGTTCAAAGAGTGTACTCGGACCGGTGTAATACAGGGCGGGTTAAACCAACTACCTCAGGGGAAAAAACAATGGAAACCATTGCCAATGATTTCACCATCAATATTGCCACTGCCAACGGAACAGGTTCACAATCCGCAAACTTGATTTTACTACAATCCATGTTCGATATGGGGATTCCAGTCAGCGGTAAAAACCTCTTCCCATCCAACATTTCTGGACTTCCAACGTGGTATATAATCAGGCTTTCTGATTATGGCTATCAAGCACCCGGAAATAGAACAGACATCCAAGTTTTAGTTAATCCCGCAACTTGGGTAGAAGACCTTGCAGCTCTCGAGCCGGGAACTGTGGTCGTTTGGAATTCCAACTCGAAACTTGAAATGGACCGAGATGATGTCGTTTCATATCCAATACCGATGACTAAAATCGCTAAAGGTATAAATCCAAAACTTGCAAAGTTAATTACCAATATTGTATATGTAGGCGCAATTGCCGAAATTTTAGGCATCGAACAATCAGCTTTAGAATCGGCAGTTGAGAAGCAGTTCAAAGGCAAAACATCAGCGATAGAACTAAACTCCAATGCACTGTTACAAGGCAGAGAATTTTTCAAAGAAAATCTCCAAAAATCTGATCCGTATGTGGTTGAAAGTAGGCCGATAGAAAAAAAGCAATTTTTCATTGAAGGCAATGA
>CEWG01149291.1_pt1 | contig 11970 bp, 10 predicted proteins | sample 361411 | NCBI WGS metagenome assembly CEWG01 (sample SAMEA2622173, study PRJEB7988) | marine metagenome | biome: marine biome (ENVO:00000447); feature: surface water layer (ENVO:00002042); material: "saline water (ENVO:00002010), including plankton (ENVO:xxxxxxxx)" | depth 5 m | reverse complement strand
TTTTTCACTTCCGATTTGTTCATAGGCCCACCGTTCTATGGTCAAGGCAACGTAGGCTATGTACTACGCTAACTGAAATGAAAACAGGTGAGAAAAAAATGGAACAATTGGATAAGATATTTGGAGTGACAGAAGCGGGAAGCGATGTCGCCACTGAGATTAGAGCTGGTGGCGCGACCTTCCTGACTATGGCATACATCCTGCTAGTGAACCCGTCTATGTTGGCGGCAACAGGCATCCCCTTTGATGATGCGCTGTTCGCAACGTCGATAGCGGCCTTCATCGGATGTATGGCAATGGGGCTATGGGCGAAATTACCTTTCGCATTAGCACCAGGAATGGGCCTGAACGCCTTCTTCGCGTTCACGGTCGCCGCGCCTTGGGCGATGGCAGTACCATGGGACATAGCTCTTGCAGCTGTTCTGGTCCAGGGAGTAATCTTCCTTATCCTGTCCCTTCCACAAGTAGGTGTAAGGACCGCTATGATTAACGCGATCCCGACAGACCTCAAGATAGCCACTGGCGCAGGAATAGGAATGTTCCTAGCAATCATCGGCCTTCGAGAGATGGGCTGGATAGCCCATGACAACGCCACACTGGTTACACTCGGTGACACAGCGACCTTCACTCACGAGTCTGGAGAGCTTTGGGCTATGATCGGACTGATCTCCATAGCTGTCATGATGGCTAGGGGAATCAAGGGTGCAATCATCTTCGGTGTACTTGGAGCATCAGTCGCAGGATGGGCACTCTCAGTTAACGACCCTTACAACGAGGGATACGCTGTAGTCAGCTTCTGTATCGATCAGGCCGCTAACGACTGTGTCGTTGATGGAAACTTCGTAGCGGGCGTCGCGGGCGAGGGAACAGCTGAGTGGCCAACCAAGATTTTCGAGTTCGTAGGCATGCCCACAGAGACACTAGGTGCGGCCATAGGGGCACTATCCCTTGAGACAGGCGTAGTCGATGCTATGACCGCAGATGGCGCCTACGCCAACAACCTGGAGTACGGCCTTGGAGGGTTCCTCCTAATCATGATCACTTTCCTGTTCGTCGACATCTTCGACACAGCTGGCACCCTATACTCAGTGGGCCGCCAAGCAGGATACGTGGATGAGAACGATGAGCTGATGAACTCAGACGAGGCATTCATGTCCGACGCAGCCGCAACTGTTGTAGGCGCGCTAGTTGGGACCAGCACTACTACCACCTACATCGAGTCCGCAGCAGGAATCGAAGAGGGCGGCAAGACTGGATTGGTCGCCGCAACGGTCGGAGTACTGATGCTATCGGGCCTGTTCTTCGCGGACATCTTCGCATCCATACCACAGTACGCAATGGCATCAGCCCTTGTCGTCGTGGGTGCAATGATGATGCGCCAAGCAGCGGACATCGACTGGGGCAACAACGATGTCGCCCTTCCTGCGTTTGCGACAATGGTACTCATGCCATTCACATACTCGATCGCAGTGGGTATAGCATGGGGAGTAATCCTCTACACGGCAATCAAGGCAGGACAGCAGAAGTTTGATGAGATCAGCCCGGTAATGGGAGTTCTGACGATCCTACTGATACTGTACTACATCGGTCCAGGAGCCCAAACAGGCTTCGAGTGGCTGATCAACGACATACTCAGCCTCTGAGACTTGTCGCTTGCAAACGGGTCCCGGGCTTAGGCCCGGGGTCCTTGCCCGCGGAGCGTTCAGCATGGAAGATGACATCATCGATAGCCTATACGGCGCCATAAGGACAGTTCCTGACTTCCCCATCGAGGGCATCATGTTCCGTGACATCACACCAGTACTCGCTGATGGCGAGTTACTCACCTCACTGGTGGATAGGATGATCATGGACATGGATGCCCTCGATTGGCAACCAACTCATATCGCAGGCCCAGAAAGTAGGGGCTTCATATTCGGATCCATGATGGCTGAGAGATTGGGAGTAGGATTCATTCCGGTTAGGAAGCCAGGAAAGCTACCCTATGAGGTGGTTAGTGAGGAGTATGCGCTTGAGTATGGTACCAACACTCTCGAAATCCACGTTGACGCGATTAGTGAAGGCGACAGGGTATTGATAGTGGACGACCTTCTTGCCACAGGCGGAACAGTAGCTGCTACGGCAAATCTCTGCAGAAGCCTGGGGGCCGAAGTATCCGGTGCTATGTTCCTAATCGAACTAGAGGGACTGAACGGATCCGCCAATACCGGTGTAGAAACCCACGCACTCCTGAAATTTCCCGCTTGATCGAAGTCAGCCAGTCGTGAAACTCATATGGGTGCGTAGTGTGGGGAGCTCATGCCTCGCTTTGACGGCCTCGGGAACTGTGTTGTCTGCGGTGTCCCATGCACGACCATGAACTACCTGGTCAATGAGGGAAAGAAGTACTGCACCGGCTGCTGGGTGGAGCAGAATAATCCCACCCATCCTGAGCTCGAGAAAATCAAGGAGGACGTGTCCTCCGCTGTTGGTGTCTGGAAATGCCTCAAGTGGTATAGAACCGATCGTAAGTTACCCAATGGCCCATATTCCTTCAAGAAGTAGGCTCATTCTGTGCCTAAGTCCACTATAGCCGAGTTATCAGTCAGAGTCGAAGGCGAGATCGTTGGAACCTTCCTTGTGAAAACTCGCTAGTAAAAACTCACCGAGGAGCCGCTTTGTTCATGGACGTGGTCGGCACGCCACCCCTCATCGAGGATACGGAATGCCGAATAATCACCCAGTCCACGTCTTCGAAGTAATCACGAGAGACCTCGATGGACTCACCGATCCAAGGGGGCAGAGTACCAATACCATGCTGGCATCAGACACAGGAATCAAGGCGAGAGAAATCAGGGTAATTCTGGGATACCAAGTAAAGGCCCCCCTCACGGATGACGAGTGTGAGAAAGCCCTCTATGATTTGTTTGCAGACCCAATCATTGAGACGGCCACCCATGGATCCCCCCTCCTGTCTTCATTCCATAGTCCTCCAGATTTGGCTATACAAGTCGGCTTCAAGCCCGGTGTCACTGACAATTCTGCCCAAGCCGCCCTTGATGGGCTCACTACGATTTTCAATCATCACTCCAACGCAGTCGTAGCCACTACCAAGACCTATGCGATTTGGGGAACAGAGGACGAGGACGCCGAATCAATAGCAAATGCAATCCACAATCCTATGATCGAGAGGTGCTCAATCTCACTCAGCGAACAATGCAAAATGGCGTCTTGGCCCAAGCTCGACTTTCCAGAAATGCCAGCACTGCCATATGTCAGGCCGGCGATAGTTGATCTCGAAGTATCGGATGAGGAGCTTATCTCCATCAGCGAAAAGGGCCTTCTTGCATTGAACTTGGAGGAAATGAAAGCGATACAGGCGCACTACAGGGATGAGAATGTAAGGACTGCTAGGGAGGAGCTTGGACTCCCTCCCTCTTCCCCAACAGACGCAGAATTGGAATGCCTCGCGCAGACTTGGTCGGAACATTGCTCCCACAAGATATTCGCAGCTAGGATCCATCACGTGGACAGAGACACGGGGGAGGAGTCCACAATCGACTCACTGTTCAAGACACACATCATGCAACCAACCCTCGACATCCAGAAGAATGTGGATTGGCTACTGAGCATTTTCCATGACAACTCAGGAGTCATAGCCTGGAATGACGACTGGAGTCTCTGTATAAAGGCCGAGACGCACAACTCTCCAAGTGCCCTTGATCCCTATGGCGGAGCGATAACTGGCATCGTCGGCGTGAATAGAGACATAGTAGGAACGGGTTTGGGTGCAAGACCCATTGCCAATACAGACGTTTTCTGTTTTGGTCCACCTGATTATGATAAACCTCTGCCGGAGGGCCTTTTTCACCCATCTAGGGTATTCAGAGGGGTACATGCCGGAGTGAGATCAGGGGGGAACGAGTCAGGCATCCCAACAGTCAATGGTGCCATAGTTTTCGATGAGAGATACATCGGCAAGCCGCTGGTATATTGCGGAACACTGGGCATAATGCCTAGGAAATTGCCCGATGGAAGGCAGAGCCACATCAAGACGCCCGAGGCTGGAGACGTCGTATACATGGTCGGAGGCAGGGTCGGCTATGACGGAATCCATGGAGCTACGTTCTCCAGCCTCGAGCTGACCGAGGAGAGCCCCAGCTCAGCAGTTCAGATTGGCGACCCCATAACCCAGAAGAAAATGATTGACATGCTTCTCGAGGCAAGAGACGCAGGGTTGATCCAAGTGATTACTGATAATGGAGCGGGAGGGCTATCCAGCAGTGTTGGGGAAATGGCTGAGCTCACAGGTGGGGCGCAGCTGGATCTCGGAGCAGTCCCTCTCAAGCAGGCTGGTTTGTCACCATGGGAAATACTAGTCTCCGAGTCGCAAGAGAGAATGACCGTAGGGGTCAGGCCCGAAGACACGGAAACATTCGAGGAGCTAGCCAGATTGCATGAGGTTGAGGCCACAGCGGTAGGTACGTTCACCGATTCCGGAGCATTCGTAGTGACTCATGGCGAAGACCCCGTAGCACATCTCCCGATCGAATTTCTTCATGATGGCTGTCCTCAGCTGAAGCTAGAGTCTGAGTGGAGCCCTCCAAAACACACCCCCATAGAATTCCCAAATGTAACCCCGCTTGAAATGGGGGATATCCTACAACGCCTAATGGCGAGGCCGAATGTGGCTAGTAAGGAGTGGTGGGTGAGGTCATATGACCACGAAGTGATAGCACAATCCGTCATCAAGCCGTTCTGTGGGGTTAACAGAGACGCTCCTGGCGATGCAGCAGTAATAGCGCCTCTGCAAGGAGGCACCCAAGGCGCAGTCATCTCTAACGGCATAGTGCCTAGATACTCGGACATAGATGCGTACGCAATGGCAGCGGCATCCGTCGATGAAGCACTGAGGAACGCGGTGTGTGTAGGTGTCGACCTCGATCTGATAGCTGGGCTTGACAACTTCTGCTGGCCGGACCCAGTGGAATCCTCGAAGACACCGGACGGGAGGTACAAGCTCGCTCAATTAGTGAGGGCCAATCGCGCTATAGATGACATCTGCCGGGCGTACAGACTTCCGTGCATTAGTGGCAAGGACTCGATGAAGAACGACGCCACACTACATGGTGAGAAGATAAGCGTCCCTCCGACTATACTCTTCAGCTTAGTCGGCAATCATTCGGATGTGAGGAAAGCAGTATCCTCGGACTTCAAGAACGTAGGTGACAGTATCTACCTAGTAGGTGAGACGCACCAAGAGCTAGGCGCTAGTGAGCTAGCCTTCATGCTACGTGACGCTGGCAATGGAGGGATCGGAGGACAGGTCCCAGAGGTAGACGCCTCTAGAAACCTAACAATGTACAGGGCTCTCACCAGCGCAATGGCAGACACACTTGTATCCAGCGCTCACGACTGTAGTGATGGAGGGCTCGCAGTAGCTCTGGCAGAGTGTTGTTTCGGCGCCGACACAGGAGCCAGGATCGACTTGGCACCTCTTTGGGATGATTGTGACACCCTTGACAAATGGGGCGCTCTGTTTGGGGAGAGTCAAGGCAGAATCCTCGTTAGCGTCAGGCAGGAGAACCGTGAAGAATTCCAGAGTGCCATGAAAGGCAATGCTTGCCATTACATCGGAACTATCACAGATGGCGATGACATACACTTCTCCAATGGCGAGGAGGACATTCTAGTCACGTCCATGAACGGACTTAGGACTGCATGGAAGGAATCTCTAGATGGGGGGAGTCTATGATGGCCCAGAGTCCGACCGTGGCCGTTCTTTCCGGGTTCGGAATAAATTGCGAGACTGAGACTATGGCCGTGTTCGAAATGTCAGGCGCCATCGCCGAAAGGGTGCATATCAACAGGCTGGTAAATGGAGACCAGTCCCTATCTGATTATGACATCATGGCAATACCCGGAGGATTCTCGTTTGGTGACCATCTTGGAAGCGGTAGACTGATGGGGAACAGGCTCAGGTTTGGTCTCAGGGACCAAGTAAGGGAGTTCGTTAAGTCCGGGAAGCCGGTAATAGGAATTTGCAATGGCTTCCAAGTTCTAGTCAAAATGGGGCTATTGCCAGGAGATGAATCAGTCTCCCTTACGCAGACGGCCTCCCTCGCCCTCAATGACAGTGGTCATTACGAGGATAGGTGGGTCACCTTGGAGTTTGACCAAGATAGCCCATGCATCTGGACCAAGGGAATAGAGAGGATGCGTGTTCCGGTCAGACATGGCGAGGGAAAGTTCGTCACAGACAACAAGGATCTCCTTGACGATTGGGAGAGAAGGGGACAGATAGCCGTCAGGTATGTTGACCCAAAAACAGAATATCCATCCGCATCAAAAGAGGTACTCCCCTATCCATTATCACCCAATCAGAGCTGGAGGAACATCGCAGGTGTCTGTGACCCAACCGGCCTTGTGTTCGGTCTAATGCCTCATCCAGAAGCAAACCACTCTACATGGCTGGGTGCAACTTGGACACGTGAGAATATTGAACATGGCGAGGGAGAGGGAATGCCCCTGTTCAGAAACGCAGTAAAATATGTTCTTGAGAGACAAGCCAGCGGTTAGAATACCCCGTCCTTCAATGCAGTAACAGCTCAACCGCCGTCCACTGCTTCTTTGAGGGACCATATTCCCAAAATGGCAGCTAGGAACCAAGCAACTTCCAGAATCAAGAATGCCCACTCGTCGATAAGAAACGCCCTTATCGCCAATAGGCCCGAACCCATGGCCATCATCACAAGGTACAATCTCTCCTTACTGTGAAGGACCCCCCTAGTCTCCAGAACGAACGCAGACAGTATCAGCACCATACCAGCATACGCAACGATCTCATTGTTCGCATAATCCATCAGAGCATCCGTAATCATCTGAATCTCACTAATCCCAAATCCATACACTTGGCCTTACCATGTTGCCTTTCTAGTCTTGTTGGATGCACGTTATTCGATATCCCTCTTTGCCTATACGATTCAACATTCCAAGACCGTATTCGAGCTATCAGAGTGGAGGGAAGAACATCCAAGGCGAAAAACCCCCTCTATTCAACGCCCAACTACCTACGACAAAGCCCGTTGTTACGATGACGGATATCCAAAAGCTCTCTTCCAATGCATATGTGCCTGCGAAAACAGCTAGGAATGTCAGGGAATAAACCAAACGCTCTGCAAGTACCTGCTCACGAGCTATCTCCTCCTTCACCTCATTCTTTCCTTCCAGATCCCACCACTCTGACTCAGGTCTGTTATGCTCAGGCCCAACTGGAATGGCATCCAAGTCCCACCACTCGTCTTCAGACATGTGGTAACCCTTCCCAAGATCCCCCCCTGCTTCCTTATCACCATCGGCTTCTGTCAGCATAGTCTTATAGAAAATAAAAGAGAACCCACCTGTGAATATCAGAGAGAAAATGAACGCCCAACCACTTCCTCCCAGAAGGAGAAAAATCAATAGGAAAACCAATAGTAAAGCCGAGCCAATCTTGATAGCATCTCCCTCAGCTAAATTTAGCGACGAGGCAACCCCTCTCTTGCCAGCTACGTCACCTTTGCTTGGGGCCCCCTCTATGCCCCACCACTCTGACTCAGGTCTGTTATGCTCAGGCCCAACTGGAATGTACACATCCCCCACTGGCGCATGGGTGTTGTGAGTGGACGATCCGATCGCCTTCAATCGCCTCTCAGAAGGAGTGTACCCAATCATGTCCAGAGCAAACCTACCAAGGAGGAAGAGCAGAACGAGTGGCCACGCATACAGCAATAATGGTAGAAAAAGCCACCAAATCCACCATTCTGTATCCCGGAAAGGACGTCCCATGAATCGTTCAGTCAGACTAGGCATTACTGGCCCCCTTGTCAATTAGAACAACCGAGACTTCGTAGTATTTTTCCCTTATTACCATCCGTTCCAATTAAATTGGGGCCCCAAGTCGGCAGTGCCATGAAGGCATACAGGGCAACTGGCACATTCCGATCAGGCAAGCACGACCAGCCATATACTCTGGACCTGGTAGCGGACAGCGAGGAAACGGCCAGAGAGCTCGTATACTCCAACTTCGGCAGCAGACACAGAGTCAAGAGGAGATTCGTGGTAATTGAGGCTCTATCCGAGATAGATCCTGCAGACTCGAACGAGGCAAAGGTAATCTCACACTTCAGAGACTGAGATGGACCCAGCTTGAGATGAAGCCCTAAGATGGGATTCAGAATAGCTTTGTCTGTACGGAGAACCGACCGATATTCGTTGGGGTCTTTAACTTCCAAACCGCCCCTGCTAGACTCCAGACTCCCTCCTTTACAAGTCGTTCAAATGAGGGGGAGTCGGTGAATTGTACCTCTATTGGTGTTAGACACGCTTCTTCGGAAAGAATCATCCCCGAATTTTCAATCACGCTCTCAACCCCAATTGAGGAGGCGTGGATTACAGCTACCACTTCCCTTTCGGAAAAACCCTCGTCGTTTCTAAGAACCCCCTCGGTATATCTTCCCACTCTCTCTTCTATGTACCATGGCAAACCACCATCAACGAGGGGCAACCTCTCATCCCCCCAGTTCTCAGAGATGACCAACCTATGCGCCTTGAGACCATTATCAATCAGCACATCTGCTAAGATGTCTAGTATGATCCCGGGCCCAGCAACCAGTATGATACCGGAATCTCCATCAATCCCCCTTTTGATATGGGCTTCGTACTTCTCCATATCAAGTCGGGAGGAATGAGCATCGATACTCCTCTGCCTAACCGTTCCCATAATCGGGACACTCGGATGGAATGGCCTATCGAATAGTCCATGGCACCACTGCACTCCGGCAACGGAGGAGGGGTCTCTCCCATCTAGGGCGTATTTGTCATTGAGCCTTTGAGACAACTCCAGGGATTTCTCCAGACAGGACGTCCACGATGGGAAGGCCTTCCCCCATGTCATTCTGAGGTTGTTGTGTAACTCTCCGTGCCAGAGTAGGGACTTCTGGCAGAGATTCCAAAGGAGACTTGGAGTCTTGGCAAACTCTAGCTTTCCATCATCTTGAAGACTCGGCCTCGGATCATCCGCGGTTTCCTCCCATGACTTCGAGGCCCATTCTGGGAGGTTTGTGACATCATATGGGTCAGTCAGACTAGATGCGTGATGCCATGCATGCTCGCGGAATATCAAAAGCTCATCCAGGTACTTCTCGGACGACTTGGTCCCGACAGACGAAGCCTCCCTCGCAACCATCATCGGGGACACGAACCCGTAGTGAAATGCCGCAGATAACCTAGAGACTCCCGATGAGTCGGCCGCATTGTTCCTTCTCTTTGCGTAGCTCCTCAGCCCCCTTTCCATGAAGCTCTGCCATCTCGACAAACCCATCATCTCCCCTCCCCGTTCTTCCCAGACGGGAAGAACAGTAGGATCTATGTCACACTCCCTGAGAAGATCAAACCTTCTTGTCAGGTTTTCAATGTCGGAGACCACATCAATCGGCTCGAATGGGAGCTCCCCAAAGTAGGGCGTAGTTTTCACGTCTACCGTCATCCATCCTTCTCCGAGGAGCCTCTTCCGAAGTTTCTTTGTGGCATTCCTGAACTTGAATGGACGATCAACGGACTTGCCGTAAAGCGTCATCGGGATTACACAGTGGCAATCTACCTCAATAAGGGGGCACATGGCCTTTCCAGCCACTCCCTTAACCCAGCCTGACCAAGGTGGGAGAGGAAAGAGGTCAGTGATTATGCATCCAGCCGTCTCGGCGAAGAAACTCATGACAGACTGGCGATTGCCGTTCCTTGCTAGATGAAGCACATACCTCAGCCCGAGGGCCTCGCACCCGTGATGAAGGTCTACGGCTCCATCGAGAAGCATATTGTGGTGCCTCAGAGACGCCCATGGGTACCTCTCATCAACTCCTTGGTATACCAATAGAGGACGGTCGTACTGGTTCGCGATTATACGACCAACATCTAGCGCGGGGTTCTCATGGACCCTCAGGGACGATTTCAGCCACACAACTACTGGGCCTTCATTTTCCATGCTAGATTTCTCGTTTGCGTGCCTCGACCTGTCTGCGAGATGTCGAGGCAGGGAATGCAGCATGGCGCTGTCGAGGCAACTGCCGATTTATACCGATGTTTTTAGCAACATAAGCCGATATCACCATGCCCAGACGCGCAACGGTGAAAGAGGAGTCACGTAGCCACAGTCAACATGAAGAAGTCCGTGATGAGGCAGTATTGGCGAATTCAACAGAGCCAGACGCTCATATCTATGGTTTTCTGGACATCCACCCTAACCCTATTGATATGGCCATATGTCAGTTGGAGGATAGACCCCGCCGAATCGCTCATCGGTATTCCAATGACATACTGGGGGCTTGGTGGCATAGGAATGGGGGTCCTCCTCGCAGTACTGGCGATTGGCTGGGCCTATGACGTATCCCTAGGTCTGTGGAGGGAGCATCTCACCATTGTTCAGGAGAGGAACCCCTTCACGACATACAAGATCAACGTCCCATTCGGAATGATCCTCGCCCAGACGAACGCCATCCTTCGTAGGATGGATCCCGAAGATGAGGAAATACAGAGACACTGCGACTTCGTTGACAGGTGGCTAGAGTGGAACTCAAAGCAGGAAATATGGGCAAGGACCGTATCATCCTTACACAATATAGTGGGAGAGGACGATCCGTTCTTCTTCAATCTCTCAGAGGACGCTAGGGCCGAGCTGGTGAAGTCCTCAGAGGACATACAGGATTTCTGAGGCGACGCCATGATCGACTTCGACGCAGTGACACGATTGGCACAAGAGGCCGGTCTGGCCATTATGGAGGTGTACGAGAGGTCCGGGGATATCAATGTGGAAATAAAGGGCGACGAGTCGCCCCTAACTGAGGCAGATTTGGCCGCCAATGACGTGATATCAAAGGGCCTTACATCGATTGCCCCAGATATTCCGATTGTCTCAGAAGAGGGGAACGTCGGGGACCCGAGGGACACTCCATACTGCTGGCTAGTTGACCCTCTAGATGGGACCAAGGAATTCATCAAGAGAAACGGCATGTTCACCGTTAACATAGCTCTAATGAGGAGGAAAGGGACGAGATGGGACCCCGTCTTCGGCGTTGTACACGCCCCTGCGACTAACACGACATGGAGAGGGGGCACAACGGTCCCAGCAGAGAGAACAGGCCCTGATGGGGATGGCATGATACTGGTCAAACCATCACCGGACGGCTCCAAGGTAAGACTCGTCGCTAGTGGGTCCCATAGGGGCGTCAAGGACGAGGACTTCGCAGCAGCAGTGGGGGATCATGTCCTAATCAGGATGGGATCATCATTGAAGGCCTGCATTGTGGCTGAAGGAGGTGCCGATCTCTATCCCAGATTTGGCCCCACTTCGTGCTGGGACATAGCAGCTGCCCACTCGGTGGTAGCGGCCGCAGGGGGATCAGTTGTAGGCCCCGAAGGCAAAAAACTCGATTACGACGTCATTGATGAGGTCCTGAACCCCTTCTTCCTAGTTACGTCTGATGTCAGGTGGATTGACATCTGGATGCATGCACAGTAGAGGATGCAGTGGATAAGTATACATCTCATAGCTAGTTAATCGAACTATGGGACACGATGACGACTGGGATGACGACTCGGATATCGGGAAAGATATTGGTGAATTGAAGACCATGATGTTCATGTTCGGCTCAATGTTCGCATTCACGAACATACCCAGGAATCTTATGATCCTCTCGATACTGGTATCTGTCATGGGGGTCTCAACGATGACAGGGGCCCATTACGGGTCAGACAACTCCGATTGGAACCCTATCGACGCTACAGTCATTCAAACAGGAGTCGACGATGACCACTGCAACGACCTCGGGAGCCTCTTAGGGGATAGATGCAGGTACAACGGGAACTTCCCCTCCGTCTCTTTCTCATGGATGATTGAAGGGGAGACGTACTACAGCTCCGACCTCATGACCTACCCCCCAAATCTGAGCACCTACG
>CEWG01171833.1_pt1 | contig 11974 bp, 6 predicted proteins | sample 361411 | NCBI WGS metagenome assembly CEWG01 (sample SAMEA2622173, study PRJEB7988) | marine metagenome | biome: marine biome (ENVO:00000447); feature: surface water layer (ENVO:00002042); material: "saline water (ENVO:00002010), including plankton (ENVO:xxxxxxxx)" | depth 5 m | reverse complement strand
TCACCTGAACTGCCATTTCCGAACCTTCAATTACCCCCGCCGGCAGGGACCAACGCCCGTGCTTGGGCGGTGGTGACCCTATGGCCGACAACAACAATAAGTCGCTCGCTATCCTTTTTGGTTCCCAAACTGGAAACGCAGAAGAACTCGCCGAGAACACCAAAAAAATCGCCGACAAAGCAGGCCTTGAGTCACAAGTGTTTGACATGGACGGCTTCGGTGCCGCTAATCTCAGCAAGCACAAGCGAATCCTCATCATCACTTCGACATGGGGTGAAGGTGACATGCCTGACAACGCAGAGGACCTTTGGGGGGCAGTTTGCGACACGGCACCGGCCCTTAACGGCGTTCACTTTTCGGTCTGTGCTATCGGAGATACGTCCTATGACGAGTTCTGTCAAGCAGGCATTGACTGGGACAACAAACTACTGGAACTCGGGGCAAACAGAACCACCGAAATTCAACTTTGCGACGTTGACTATGAGCCTGAATGGCAACAATGGGTTGACAAAGCGGTTCCTGCCATGGCTGCCTTGCAAATCTCGGTCGCAGAAGCGAAAGAAGAGGTGGTTGAAGAACCAACCGTGGTTGAAGTGCCCAAAGTTGAGAAGGCCAACGATAAATCTCCGTGGAGCGCTAAGAATCCCTACATGACCCAAATCACCGAGAATTACATTCTCAACGGCGAGGGGTCCAGAAAAGAAACCCGCCACGTTGTTTTTGCTCTCGGCGATTCAGGTCTTGACTACAAGGTCGGCGACGCTCTCGGCGTTATCCCAGAAAATCCACCCCACATCGTCGAAGAACTCTTGGCCGTTCAAGGCTGGAACCGCGACACCATCGTTTCAACACACAACGGGGAGCGAACGCTCTACGATGCACTCAAGAAAGATTACGAGGTTCACATGGCGAACAAAAAATTCGTGAAGTCGCTTGCTGAGAAGGTCGTCTCAACCGGGTTGACCATTTCCATGAATTTTGTCTCCCGCACTCGGAACGAATCAACGTGGACGGCTTCAGGGGACCAAGGTTCACTCCAAGTCCTTCTGCCATCGGTCCCATCTGCGGATCCCGTTGCGCAGGTTGAGGCCATTACCGTGGACGCCAAAGCCATTGAAAACTATCTCTGGACCCGGGACTACATTGACATCATGAGGGAATTTGAAGTCAAGTACTCTCCTGAGGAATTCCTTGAGCTTGCTGACCGTCTGAAGCCTCGTCTCTATTCCATTGCTTCCTCGCACGATGCACACCCTGGATCTGTTGAATTAACCGTCGGCATCGTTCGGTTCGAGTACAACGATCGACCACGCGGTGGTCTCTGCACGCAATTCATGGCCGATGAAATTGACTTGTCCGGTTCGCCAATTGGCGTGTACATGGCTCCAACAAAGTCGTTTGTTCTCCCGGACGACACCGATATCGACATCATCATGGTAGGCCCCGGGACAGGGATTGCACCGTTCCGCGCATTCATGGAACAACGTGTTTTCGACGGTGGCTCAGGCAAGAATTGGTTGTTTTTCGGTGACCAGTCATCCAAAACAGAATTTTACTACAAAGACACGATTGAAGGCTGGCTTGACCAAGGGCACCTCTACAAATTCACCACGGCATGGTCGCGGGACCAAGAAGAGAAAATCTACGTTCAGCACCGCCTCAAGGAGCACGGCGCTGAAGTGTGGGAATGGTTTGAGCGAGGCGCCTATTTCTACATCTGTGGAGACAAACAGTACATGGCAAAAGACGTTCACAGGGCGCTCATTGACATCGCCATCGAGCACGGCGGTATGTCCGAGGAGGACGCCACTCACTTCATTGAAAAGACGATGATGAAGGAGCAAAAGCGCTACCTCCGAGACGTCTATTGATTTCGTTCTTGTCATGGCACGGGTACGCTCCATGCTGGAGAGAATCGTTGCCTCGTAGCGGACCAATTCAACCCCCGTTGAGAACCCGAATTTGCCAGTCCACCCCACCGCTTTCCTCATAGATTGCTTCGGTTAACCCATCTTTATGGGATTCAAACGCGTCTTAATCGCGAACCGCGGAGAAATCGCCCTTCGCATCCTTCGCACCCTCCGGGACATGGGCATTGAAGTCGCCATCATTCATGGTCGAGAAGACCGATTATCTCTGCCTGTTCAGATGGCCGATATCGCATATCCCAATTATCGCACCAATCCCCTTGATTCCTACCTTGACATTGAAGCAGTGGTTCAAGCCGCTAAGGAATTGGAATGCGATGCTGTCCATCCTGGCTACGGTTTTCTCGCAGAAAACGCCGCCTTTGTTGCGCGTCTTGAAGAGGAAGGCATCACCTTCATCGGCCCTGCATCGGGTGTAATCACGCTTCTTGGCGACAAAATTGAGGCGAGAGCGGCCATGGAGGCAGCAGGTTTACCGACGGCAAAAGGTTCCTCTGAACCCATTTCCAGCGCCGACGTGGCAAGTGCACTTGCCGATGAAATCGGTTATCCTGTGATCATCAAAGCCGCCGCAGGGGGCGGTGGAATCGGTATGCAAATCGTTCAGGAAGCCAACGAGTTTGAAAGCGCCCTCAAACTTTGTCAGTCACGTGCCAAATCAGCCTTTGGAGATGAAAGGGTGTTTGTTGAAAAGTACATCCAAGGAGCACAGCACGTTGAATTCCAGGTGCTGGCAGATGGGAAAAAGGCCATTCATTTCGGTGAACGCTTTTGTTCCATTCAACGGCGGCATCAAAAACTGGTCGAGGAAGGTCCCTGGTTGACCGAAGAGAAGCGGGCTGAAATCGGGAATCTCGTGTGCAGAGGGGCAGAATCTGTTGGGTACAAGGGTCTCGCAACGTTTGAATTCCTTCGAGACGCCAACGGCGACTTCTACTTCTTGGAAGTCAACCCTCGTGTTCAGGTTGAGCACACCGTCACTGAACTCATCACGGGCCATAACTTGGTTGAGCTGGGAGTTCGCGTCGCTCAAGGCGAAGCGCTTCCTTTCAAACAGGAGGACATCACCTGGCGCGGTCACGCCATTCAGTGCCGCCTTAACGCTGAGGATCCGCGCGAATTTGTTCCAAGCCCAGGTCGCTTGTGGGAATGCCACTTCCCGAGCGGATTTGGTATTCGGTGCGATACACACGCCCACCCAGGCTACGAAATGCCGGGCTGTTTTGATTCACTGCTGGCCAAGTTATTGGTTTGGGGCCGTGATCGTGAAGACGCCGTACGCCGGATGAAAACGGCCTTGGACGAAACCATGATCACCGGTGTTGAACACCTGATACCGCTTCATCGTCGCATCATGGATGAAGAAGATTTCAACAACGGCGACATTACCATTCAATACATTGACATGCACCAAGAACTGCTTGGATGAAGGTGGAGGTTGTACGATGAGTGTGCTTATTGTTGGCAGCATTGCTTACGATTCCGTCCAATCACCTGCAGGCTCGGTCGAGCGGGCCCTTGGGGGCTCGGCCACGTACGGGGGGCTTTCTTGCCAATTTGTGCAGGCCATGAATGCGAAATCCACCACGGGTCTTGTGGGTGTCGTCGGTGAGGATTTTACTGACGATGACCGAAGCATCCTTTCGTCGGCTGGAATCAACCTTGATGGATTGGAAGTAGCACCGGGCGAGACCTTTCGTTGGGAGGGGTCCTACCAAGGGTCCATGGCTGAAGCAGAAACGCACGCAACACATCTCAATGTTTTCGAGCATTTCCAGCCCGTTGTCCCTGCCCACTGGAAGCAACCCTCGGTTCTGTTCTGTGCGAATCTTCACCCTGATATCCAACGCGTCGTCATTGAACAAACCACGCCAAATCGGCTCACAATGCTGGATTCGATGAACTTGTGGATTACCATCGCAAAACCATCGCTGATGGACGTGATGACGGCAGCGGATTTGGTCATCATCAACGACGGCGAAGCTCGCATGCTTTCGGAGGACGCTAACCTCATACGAGCGATGCATCACTTGGCGGAGCGCACTGAAACAACGACGCTGATCGTAAAGCGAGGCGAACACGGCGTCGTTGCCTTGCATGAAGGTGAGTTGCTCGCCCTGCCTGCGGTTCCCACGGCAGATGTTGTAGATCCCACCGGTTGCGGGGACACCTTTGCAGGTGCTCTTGCTGCACACCTTTCGAACGGAAATGGACCAATCTCGCTTGCTGAACTGCGAAGTGGGTTGATGGTGGCGACCGTAATGGCAAGTTTCACGCTCGAGGCGTTTGGTACTGAGGCACTCCGCAACCTTGAGCAGGGCCGGTTTGAACAGCGACTCAATTCCTACAGAAGCATGCTTGGAATTTGATTCAATCGTCGTCCAGTCGGGGCAGGTTCACGCGTTCGTTGTCGAGAGCACTTGAACGTAGGTCGCTGAAGGACATGGCTTCGAGCCGGCCTTTTTCTGATTGACTTAATTCGTTTGCCGTTGCCAACAGCAACGCCTCTCGCTCCTTCAGTCGAGCAGCCTCGTCAGGATCCATCACTCCGCCTCTGTCTCTGGAAAGGGATTCCATGACGTGCTGACTGGGCGGAGAGGAAGAAGCGGCTTGTTCTCGAAGCGCACCGGAAGTTTCCGTTGTGGCAAAAGGACGAGGACGACTGCGTTGGGTAGCCCGTTCAAGTAAGCCAGTGGAGGTTTCTCGAATTCGGCTGAAGACGCTGGTTCCACGTCGCTCTCGCACAACCAACCGGTCCGTTCTTCGGGGGCGGAAAGGAGATTTGTCAATTGAAGTCGGTTCTCTTGGTTTGAGCAACGTCGTTCGAGGGGCAATGGCTGGTGGGTTGAAGGCGTCTTGCTCAACTGTGTCGGCCACTGTTGTTTCAATTTCTTCAATCAATTCGGCGTCGAGTCCCAGTGAATCTACCTCACGTTCGCCCTCTGTTTCCGTGTGAATCCCAGGGATATGAACGGCGTCTTGGCTGATAAATGACGGTAAGAAAGCGGGGCTTTCATGGGACACCAATCCCTGATACATCGATGGCGTTGGTTGAGGGATAAGTACGGGGTGCTGGAGCGGTGCGGGTCGGTGATCCGGGGGATATGTTGTTGCCTGAGGTGCCGTCAATACCGGTTGAAAACTTGGAATAAAGCCAACAACGGACGAAGGCGTCCTTGATTCAGGTTCGTGCGTCGGCGTCCAATCAGGTTCGGGTTGAACGAGTGTTTCTGCTTCAAGCACCACGTCGTCGTCAGCAAGGAAACGGTCAACGGCATGCGGGACTTGAAGGACATTTGGAAGACTAGGAGCTGGGCTGACCTCCTGTTCCCCCCATGCTCCGTAGTGATCGTTTTCGATGGCCTTCAATTTGGCTCGAACCTCGGCCATGGTGTTGTTGTTGGCAAGGTGTTGAAACATGAAACTCAATCGGTTCAAAGGACGTTCATGACCGTACAGCACGTGCGAATCTCCCGATGATGTATGAATCGTAAGCGTTGGTTTTTTTGTGAGAAGGCGGGCAATGACCAGCGCCCCTCCCGTCCCCATGAAAGCCAGACGGTAGGTGGGCGGAACCATCAGTCGGTACCCGATCCAGATCAAAGCAAGACCCAGAACGACCAGCCATGTCGGCACCAGATTTGTCGAGTGGTGTTTCATGGTGCTGATGGCAGGGATACGAACGTCAACCGAGGCGTCCTTCTTTCCTTCAATGCTCAGCATGCGCTCATCCAAGGTGATTTTCACCCGCTCTGAGGGCTCTGCCAACCGGAGGGAATGGAAAAATTCCTTATCCGCCTCGCTGGTTGGTACAGTCCCCTGTCCAATTTCGCGCATCCCAAATCCGAGCCAGCCGTGCGAGGTTATGAAACCACCGCTGTCGCTCGGGTTCGACATGTGCAAATTTCTTGCCTGCGCGCTACGCCGTCACTCATTAACAGGGTCAACAACGGCCGAACCCATGATGCGTGGTTTTGAGTCCAATTGTGCAATCAACACGGAGGGGGGATTCTCTTTGCGAATGAAAAGGGGTTGGTCCCAGTCCACCAATACTCGTCCTTCACTGGCCTCAGTCACGCGCCCTACAACGAACTGGAGGTCAACGCTGGCGTGAATGACATCCCCCGGCACGAGCACTCTCTTTTGGAAGGGCGAGGTGTTCAGCTGAACCGATGACCGTACGTGTTGCTCAACAGCAAGGGGAATCGAAACATTGGCACGTTTGTCTTCCACGGCCGGATGAACGATGATCGTGCTCCCCGTCAAATGCTCTTCTTTGGCGTTGCGAAGCGCAAGCCCGACGCGGTCCCCGGCAGTGGCGACTTCGACATCATCGTCCATCACCTGGAGTGATTTTGCATTGCCCGTGCCGTTGGCCGGTAGGAGCAGGACTTCATCGTGAACGCTCACCTTTCCAGATTGAACATAACCAATCGCAACCAGGCCAATCCCCTTCACGTTGAAGTATTGGTCAACGGGGAGCACCAACGGGGCTTCTGCATTGGCTCGAAGTCCGTGTTGAATTTCGTCCATCAAGGCATACATGCGTTCGCGCAGATGAACCCCGTCGTTGGATTCGAACGTCCAATTGGCCAATCCTGCTTGCTTAAACAGCATCTTCACTTTATCTTCGTCAACCCACTCGCCTGCTGGCGGGTTGATGACGGCAAGGCCACGATGAATACCGGCGCTTGCGAATGCGACCAGTGCTTCACCCAACGTCGCATCGATGGCAGTAACCTCAACGATGCCTGCTTGGGACGTGGAAAGTGCGTTGAGGAAGGGAGGCAATCGTTCAGGGTATTTCGCTGGACGGATGAGGGAAAGGATGCGAGGCCCGTCGGTTCCGTTTTCTTTGTGGACGTAGGTGTGCACATCACGCTGGTCGGCGGCCTTTGCAATGCTTTTGGCGAGTTCATCTGAACCAATGACAGCGATGTTCAAGACGACCATGCACCGCCGAGTTGGCGGCGCTTGAAGAAGCAATGGGTGGTCAACCTTCGCGATTTGCTTTTTGTGCAAGCATGTTGTCTCGGATCGCTTTGGCTTTCGCCCATTCCTCGTGTTCCTCTTCGCTTTCAGGACTGAATTGGGGAATCGGTATTGGCCGCATCATTGAATCGATGGCCACAAAGAAAAAGTAACCTTCGCAAATGATGCTTTTCTCCCACGTTGACTTGCTCATGGTGTAAGCCGTAACTTTGGTGCAGGCAGTGTGGCTACTGGTGTACACCACTTGACCCGACACTTCCAGCAAGTCTCCTTGACGGGCTGGGGCAATGAAGGTGAGGGTGTCGATGGAAATGGTTACGAATTCTCGATGAGCAAATTTTGCACAGGAGATTCCACCGGCTTTGTCCATTAAAGAAAGCAAACGACCACCGAACAGGGTGTTGTAAGCATTTGTGTCTTGTGGAAAGACCTCTTCGATGAGGGTCACCGGTTCGGTTGAATATGGCTCCATGGTCAATCCAAGTGGTTCACCCTCATAACTCATGTTCACCGCAATGTGGGCAATGGACCAAATAAGGCGCCGAGTCCGGTAAGCGACGAGATTTTAGGGGGTCAAACCCTCGCAGAGACGCAGGTGACACCATGTCAAACGAACCACACCCGAAAACAAAGCCAATTTTCTTGATGTTGTTGATGCTTCTCGCCCCGTTTGCATCTGCCAACGTCACGACGTTTGGCGACGGAAACTCGAGCGTAGACATCGAGATACGTGATGGCAATGACCTCCAAAATTTGGTCGATGGAGCCATTCATCTCCCCGACGGTGAAACGGTCACAGGGGCATCCATGACCGTCTCCACCAACATGGCGGAGCACGGCGCTCATTCCCGTATTGACCTTGATACAACGCAGCGTGTTTGGAATCCAAATTACAACAACCAACTCACGGATTTTTCCGATGAATCATTGTTCCGTTATGAAGAGGGTACCCAAGCCACTCCTGTTTCGTTGGCTGCTGAAGGTTTCTTGACGGACTTCGAAGGAACGACGGGAGGCTTTGCCGACTCAACCGAGCCAGGGCTCATGCCCTCCAGCGGCATCGGATGGGAACACGGTTCACTGTCCTCTACCGATGTGCCAGCGGGTTGTTCTTCGGGGCAAGAATGTTGGGGAACCAACCTTGCCGACACCAATTACACCGACGACAATGATGATGGGAACAACCCTGCTTCCTACCTGCCCTTCATCGTTGCATTGCGCAGTACAGAACTCTTCGTCGACCCGTTGCTGAAGGATAAAACGGCGTACTTTGACTCATGGCACAACCTCGAAACATCCGTCGGTTCTCAACCCAACAGCAAGCGGTTCTCGGATTGTGCTTATCTCGAAATTCGTTCTTCACCCAACCCCGGTTTCCCACCCGACAACTCAAATTTTGATTTCATCTCCATCGATCAGCAGGCCAGTACCGGTTTGACCATGGGAACAAACTATGCCCAAGGTGGCGGAGGAGCTCAAGGATCCCAGTGGGATGGAAAAATATCCAGCGGTTGTGATGGACTCCGAAACGGTAGCCAGCCGTGGAATTGGGGTCTTGCAGGTTCCTCAACCACGGCCCAAAACCCATCGGGATGGGCTACCGTCGCCATCGATTTGAACGACTACATCAACGAATACGTCCAGATTCGTTTCGTGATGGACCACACCTCTCGACCGGCGCTCAACATCGACGACAACATGTCGGGTTGGTACGTTGACAACTTCCGCCTCGGCGACCTTCTCCCGCAGACTGCCAGCATGACCGTGCGGGGCATGACACCTTCCACGCTCGGTGGCCAGAACCACCCTAACGGATACGGCATCCTTTCGATTGAAGCAGAGACGTCCCTCTCAGCGACCCTCAAGGTCGATGTGTTGGACACCAACAATAACCCCATCGTGGGCAAGGATGGTTCAATGATGACGGGGCTCTCAGGCGACATTATCGAACTCTGGAACATAGACACAGCCGACCATCGGGCCGTGAACCTCAAGTTCAATTTTGATTCAGGTCCGGACCGTCTCTCCACGCCAATTCTTCACGGTTTTAGCATCGGTTCGCGCGTCGGGACCGGATTTAATTTCACGGCCATGGGGCCGGAGCAAATCGACAACGGGGTTTGGTCAACGCTCGGCGGCGGCGAACCCATGTTCTACACGCCGAACGTCAAGCGCGACGCCTACACTCCTTCATTGGAACGAAGCAAGTTCAGTTATCCCATCACCTCCATCACGCCGATGATACAAGATGACTGCAGCGAGTCCCCCTCCATCGAAGTGGTGCCGACGGGACTTTCGACAAGCGTTTCCCTTCAGGATGGCGTGAAGACAGCGTTTGATGCTCCACTGTTCGGTTTCAACTCCGTGGTGTCCTACCAAGGCCCTTGCGACGTCGGAGGCATTTGGTATGATCTGGAATTCGGCCACCATGCGAGTCATCTGCGAATCGACATTGCGGATGACGGCGACATCGACTACGGATTCACCGAACCTGCCTTCGATATGTTCGGCCGACAAACCTCCTTTGTTTCAGGGACCGTTGACAACATCAACTACGCAGCCGACCACGCCGCTCTCACCCTTGGTGTCACTGGCCAAGCAACCGGCGGTTTCTTCCTTCTCCCCGAAGGTGCCGAGGTTTCATCGGCTGATTTCGGAATGGATCAAATTTCGATTCATTCCAACAACGACCCAAACGAAGGGTTCGAGCTCATCTTGATGGCGGGTTCGCAATCCGTGGTTTTGGGCGACATGCCGAACAGCACCGCTTTGGTTCAGGAAATGCTTGACCAACCCATGGATTTCAAGGGCGCTCTGAACAGTCTCCTGACCAACCCGTCCGTGGCAGGAACGCACCAGGATGAGTTTGGCCGATACTGGGTTATGTTCCGATACATGGTCGACTCCCCAAACGCTTCCTCAGGGACCTCTCTTGATTTGGTTGATTTGGATGTTGTCTACAATTATTCAACCGTGCTCAACGCCGCTGATGGTTTGGACATTGAATTGAACCAAGGCATCGCATTGTGGACTGGCGGAGCAACCGCTAGCGTCCCTGTTGCCGTGTATTCCGACACCGGTGGCGGCGTAATGTTGAGTGATCTGAGCGTTTCATCGAGCACCGGGTACACCAATACGCTCTCGATCACCGACAACCCGGTTGGCCTGTACCCGAACGGTGACATCTACGAAGTCGTCACGACGCACACGGTTGACTCATTGACCGGAACTTCGCTTTCGGAAGCATGGCTCACGTTTGAATCAGAATCTGGCTACATCAAGTTCGCTTGGAGCGAATTCATGCAGTTCAGTGAAGCCAGCGACGAGGATGACCATGTCCAACTCGAATCCACCTCTTCCGTTGCCGACATCGCCAACGGGAAAGAAATCACGTGGCATTTCCGTGTGAACCCAACTTGGGATGACACACCGGCTGTTCGAATGTACGCTGGCTTGACAACCACGAGTGGTGTCAACGGATTGCCAGACGCCGTGCTTCTCCAACCGTCCGGGGGCAATGCCGTTGAAAACGACGCAGGCATCACCCAGTTTGAACTGCAAAACAGCATTGGATCGCCACAGGCACTGACAGGCGCCGAGTCAGGTCAAGACATCAACCTCATCGGACAAATTCGATTGCAGAATTTGAACGATGCACCTGACCCAAGTTCGTACTTCCTCGTGCTGGAATTGAAGCACGTGAACAGCACGGATGGAAACATCACCATCGAATGGGAAGAAGTAGCGAACCGCTCTGGTGTCATCGGTGGCGACTTTAATTGGAACGTTGACCTCGGTGCAGCCGCAGGAAGCGAAACCTACCGCTTCGCTGTACGCGGCTATGATGGCGGGGACCTCCTCTGCCCACCATCGTCGTACAATCCCGATGAGACATGTGCCATTCCATTTGACATCACCATCGATACCTACGAACCAAACCTCCTCGATCTCCAAGTGTTGAGTCCGGGAACGGATTCCAACGTGGATTCCAACTGGAGAACATTGCTTGACGACACTTGGGTGGTTCCTCAAACTTCGCAGCAAATTCGCATGTCAAGCCAAGACTTGCCAAGCCCGCCTGCCTCCCTTGACATGCACCTTTGGGTGGAGCACGATCACGATAGCAACAGCGATGGAATTCCCGATGCTGACGAATACATCACCATCACGCTCAACGGCGATGGCGAAGCCCCTACGGCCAACTATTCCGGAAATTACAACGATTACGCCAACGAAGGCTTGGAAGGTAAAGTCTCCATTTGGATTGAAGGTTATGACCTTGCGGGCAACCCCATTAACGGCGGTGGGCCAGGCTTCAATGACGACAAGGTAACCTATGTTTCAATGTCGTCAAAAACCCCGGTCATTCGTAATTTCTTCATTGAGGATTCGAAGGGCAATGGTTTCCTGAACTCGAACGAGATGCAATGGGACGGCACCTGGAACCAAACCATGTATGCGGGCAACACCTACCACCTCATTCTTGAGGCCAGCGATGACAACGGATGGCGCGACGTTGATTTCTTCCAAATGAATCTTGACAAAACAGCCGATGACATGACCATCTGGTACTTCCCCCGAAATCAAACGGCTTGGACTGAGAGTCCCCACATCGACATCGTCTATGACGGTGATGTCGCCCCATCGATGTTGACCATGGACAAAACGGCCCTCATCGACCCGTTCGAGTCGGACTTTATCCTCAACATCCCCATTCGAATTGATTGGGGCATTGTAGGAATGGACGGAAAAGACATTGAGCCCAAATTGCAGATGCAAGACCTCGATAACCCGCTCTACACGATGCTTTCCGGTGTACCAGGACGGTACATCCAGATTTGGCAATACAGCGACATCTTCCAACTTGACTTCCGCACAGACGAGGCGAACAACCTCATGGTGACGCCAATGTTCGAAGATGCCAGCGAACCGTTCACCAGCGATGTTCGCCAAGGGTTTGTGTACGCAGGTGATACCATCCGGCTCACCGGTCAGTACGCCTTCCGCCAAGGTATTTTTGATAGCGTCTACATCAATCCGGAAATTGAAATGAC
>CEWG01033219.1_pt1 | contig 12002 bp, 8 predicted proteins | sample 361411 | NCBI WGS metagenome assembly CEWG01 (sample SAMEA2622173, study PRJEB7988) | marine metagenome | biome: marine biome (ENVO:00000447); feature: surface water layer (ENVO:00002042); material: "saline water (ENVO:00002010), including plankton (ENVO:xxxxxxxx)" | depth 5 m | reverse complement strand
ACAAGAATGGAAGAAGAAAAAGTGGTAGAAGTTCAAGCACACGAAGCATAATAGGAAGGATAAATAATTATGGCAAACTCAATACAACAAGCGAAGATTGCTTCGACTCCTTCTGAAAAAGTAAAAACTAACGAACTCGCAGGTAGAGTGAGAATAGCTTTTGCTGAATATGAAGCGAGTGCAGAACAATCAACAATACATATGTTTAGCATACCAAATGGTGCGAGACTTTTATCAGGAACAGTAGCATACGATGCCTTAGGTTCATCTACTACAATTTCTGTAGGTTACGCAGCACACAACAAAGCAGATGACACAGCTGTCACAGCAGACGTAGATCAATACAAAGCTGCAGCAGCATCAACATCAGCAGAAAGTGTAGCGGTGTTAGACACAATTGCATTAGACAAAAATGCAGTAACAGATGCCAACAAAGATGGTGTTCCAGTTACAGTTACATTAGCAGGTGCTAATGGTACTGGTACTATTCAGTTGCAAATGTTATATGCTATTGACTAATAATTAAATTAGGTGGGGGAGTAATCCCCCATCTTTCTTTCATGACAAGAGCAAGATTTGATCCAAGACTCATAAACATTTACAAAGAGCCTAGACTTCTATTGCATTTTGAATGGGGAACGGATAATAAGATTTATAGATATGCTTTAGTTGAAAAAATTGATATAGGTAATATCAACGAATTAACTAAAAAAAAGAAAGATGAAGTTGATCTTTCTCATAAGGACATTTGGAAAAAATATGGCATCAGTAGTAGACATTTGTAACGGAGCATTAAACCAATTAGGAGCAACTACTATCCTATCACTTACAGAAGATTCAAAGAACGCAAGGTTGTGCAATTCAAGATACACACAAGTTAGAGATTCATTATTCAGATCACATCCTTGGAACTGTTTACAGAAGAGAGTAGAACTAGCAGCAGATACAGATAAACCTGCTTGGGGTTTTTCAAGTCAATATACATTACCTGCTGACTGTTTAAGATTATTAAGAATATTAGATTACGATTTAGATCACAAAGTAGAAGGCAGAAAGATTTTAAGTAATGCTTCTTCTATGAAAATTTTATACATAGCAAGAATTACAGATCCTAATGAATACGATGAACTATTAAGAGAAACTTTATCTGCAGCATTAGGAGCAGATATTGCTTATGGAGTTACATCATCTAATCCTGTAACTCAAAATATGTATCAACTGTTTCAAGATAAATTAAGGGATGCTAGGTTTGTAGATGCAACTGAAGGTCAAAACAATTCACCTGATCTTGGAATGACAGACGCAATAGAAGCTAGTACCTTTATTAACTCAAGGTATTAAACTATGGCACGAGTTGCTGCACAGCTTACAAACTTTACAGGTGGAGAGTTATCACCACGATTAGATGGTCGAAACGATTTAACTAAGTATGCTTCAGGATGTAAAACATTAGAGAACTTTGTTGTCTATCCTCATGGTGCTGCAGCAAGGAGACCAGGCACAACTTTTGTAGCTGAAGTTGCTAATAGTGCTAACAAAACAAGATTAATCCCTTTTGAATTTTCTACAACGCAAACGTATATGCTTGAGTTTTCTAATTTAAAAATGAGAGTATATAAAGATCGTGGTTCTGTATTAGAGGGAGATAAAACTATTTCTGCAATTACTAAAGCTAATCCAGCTGTGGTAACAGCAACAGGTCATAATTATTCTAATGGCGATGAAGTTGTTATTAGTGGTGTGGTTGGCATGACAGAAGTTAATGGTAAAAGATTTTTAGTTGCAGGTAAAACAACTAATACATTTCAATTAACAAATAAAGATGGAACGAATATAAATAGTTCTTCATTTACAACTTATACTTCTGGTGGAGTATCTAATAAAGTTTTTGAAATCACAACACCTTACACAACTGCACAACTCTTTGATTTAAAATTTGCACAATCGGCAGACGTTATGTACATCACACATCCTGAACACGAGGTAGAAAAATTATCTCGTACTGGTCATACTGCTTGGACCTTAACTGATGTTGATTTTACTAAAGGACCAATGCAAGATGCTAATATAACAACAACAACTTTAAATCCTGGTCAATCTGCAGTAGGTACAGGTATAGCTTTAGTTGCTTCTGCAGTTACAGGTATTAATAGTGGTTCAGGTTTTCTTGCTACAGATGTTGGTAGGTTTGTTTTTTTAAGTGGAGGTTATGCAAAGATAACAGGTGTGACTGATACGACTAATGCAACAATAGAAATTTTAGTAGCTTTATCGGGTGCTAGTGCTACAGCAGATTGGAGACTAGGAGCTTTTTCAGATACCACAGGACATCCTTCTTGTGTTACTTTTTTTGAACAACGATTAGTATTTGCAGGTACAACGAATCAACCTCAAACCATATTCTTTTCAAAGTCAGGTGATTATGAAAATATGGATGCAAACATTGGTGGTACAATAGCTGATGACGATGCAATTATTTATACCATCGCATCGAACCAAGTAAATGCTATTCGGTTTATGACTGCTACAAGAACTTTAATTATTGGTACAGCGGGTGGTGAGTTTACAGTTTCAGGTGGAGGTACAGATAATGCAATTACCCCTACAAATATATTAATTAAAAAACAATCTAATCATGGTGCAGCTAATGTAGATGCTATAGCTGTAGGTAACGCAACATTATTTTTACAAAGAGCTAAAAGAAAAATTAGAGAGTTAGCTTATAACTTTGATGTTGATGGTTACATTGCACCTGACATGACGATACTTGCTGAACATATTAGTGAAGGTGGACTAACACAAATGGCATATCAACAAGAACCTAATCAAGTTATTTATGCTGTAAGAGGTGATGGTGAACTTATAGGTTTAACCTATCAAAGAGAACAACAAGTTACAGCATGGCATAGACATATCTTTGGTGGTGTGTTTGGATCAGGTAAAGCCGTATGTGAAAGTGTAGCTGTTATACCTACAGACGATACGGAGTATGAAGTTTATGTTATTGTTAAAAGAACCATTAATGGTGCTACAAGAAGATTTGTAGAGTACATTAATAACTTTGATTTTACAGAAACAGATAACACAACATTTAATTTTTTAGATAGTGCTTTAGCTTATAGTGGTTCGGCAGTTACAACGATTTCAGGCTTAGATCATCTTGAAGGACAAACAGTTTCAATTTTAGCTAATGGTGCAACACATCCTGACAAAACAGTATCAAATGGATCTATAACATTAGATCGTTCTTCGACTAGTGTTAAGGTGGGTTTAAGTTATAGCTCAATCTTACAAACCATGAGACTTGATGCTGGTTCACAGAATGGTACATCACAAGGTAAGACTAAAAGAATATACGAGATTACTATAAGACTTTATGAGTCTGTTGGTGTTGAGGTTGGTGAATCTTTAGATAACATGGAACGAATACCTTTTAGAACATCAGCTGACCCTATGGATCAAGGTATACCACCATTTACAGGAGATAAAGCTGTGGAGTTTAGAGGTAATTATGATACTGATGGTTTTATTTTTGTTAGACAAACTCAACCTTTACCTTTAACAATATTATCTTTATACCCAGAACTACAAACGAATGACTAAAAATTTATTACAAATAGTGCCTTATATCTCAACTCATGGTAAGATCATTCTTGCTAATCAAATGAACCACGTTCTTATGGATAAAGATGCACAATACGAAGGCGATGCTATGCAATTAGAACAGAATGGTTTAGCTTATACTTGTATTATTAATGATGAACCTATTGCATCTGCAGGTATGAAAATCATTTGGGATGGTGTGGCAGAAGGTTGGGTGTTGGCAACAAATAAGGTTTGGAATCACCCACTAGTTATTGCTAGAGCTATTAAGAAAAATTTTGCAAGACTAGCAAAAGAAAATAATATAAAAAGAGTACAAACAGCTGTAAGAGCTGACTTTAAAATAGGTTTAAAGTTTGCTTCATGGCTTGGTTTACAAAACGAAGGATTGATGAAACATTATGGTTTTGATGGTTCAGATCACTTCAGATATGCGAGGATTTTTTAATGAGTTTTGTATTTGATATAGCAGCAGGACAACAAGCATCCGCACTTGGTAAATACAATCAAGCTGTAATGAATCGTAATGCTAAAGTTAAAGAACAAGAAGCTCAAGCTATTAAACAACAAACAGAATTTGATATTGCAAAATTTGATAAATCATATCAACAGTTAGTAGGACAAACAAAAGTAGCTTCTGCAGTATCAGGTGCAGAAAGATCAGGAAGTGTATTAAATGTTTTAAGATATAATGCTGAACAAGCAGAAACAGAAAAAGATGTATTAACTTATAATTCTCAAGTTGCACAATCACAAAAAATGGAAGAAGCTAACTTTGCTAGAATACAAGGTAACATTGCTAGACAACAAGCAAGAATTGCTGAACTAGGTTACTATGCTAAAGCTGGTGAAAGTTTACTTAGAATAGGAACTGCTGGATGAAGATACCTACGTTTACATCAAGAGCTAGATTAACTGGAGAAGCGGCTAGTGTAACTTCTAATATACAAATTGATCCTAGACAAAATATAGCAGCAGCTTTAAGACCAATAGGAAAAGCAGCTGAAGATTATTATGTAAAAGAAAAAGCTATTGAAACAAAAGTAAAAGCTGGTGAATTAAATGCAGACGCAACTGTAGAAATATTTAATGCCGCAGAACAAGCTGAATTAAAATCTACTCCTCAAGATGGTGTAGATTATTTTAATGAAAAATTTCAAACCATTAAACAAAAATATAAAGCACAAGCATCTAATAAAAATGTTGCTAATACTTTTGATATATTATTATCTCAAAATAAAAATGTATACGTTAATAATATTTTAAAAAAAACAAGAGACAATTTAGTTACAACTCGAGTAGGACAAGTAGAACAAAAAGTTGCATCTGATATATTAAATGCTGTATCTTCTGGTAATAAATTGCAATTTGATATTTTATCTAAATCTGCACTTACTGACTATAAAGGATTGGTAACAGATGGAATTATTAGCGAAGAAAACTATAATGCTTATAAAAAGAACTTTCCAGCTCTTGTAGAAATATCGCAAGTTAGAAAAATTGCTCAAACTAATGCAGCAGGTGCTGCTGTTCTTTTAAACGATCCAAATAACTTTTCACAGATTACAGGAAAAGAAAGAGATACACTTATTACAGAAGTTAGAAAGAAAGCTGTATTTGATGGAAAACTTCTTGAATATAGTAATAGTGAAATCATTAATAAAAAAACTAAAGAATTAGTTGATAGATTAAAAGGAACAAATCATGACAAAGTTTTTGGATTAAGCGAACAAGAACTTCAAACATTTAAAACAGGAGATGTAAATTATGATAAACAAATTACTATTCTTAATGATAAAATTAATCTAAATCAATTTAGTTTTAATTCTAATTATAATACTAATTCAAGTATTGTTGATAAAATTAATCTAGGAGAAATTAAAAATACTAAAGATGGTTTTTTACTTGAAGGAGAAAAAGAACCTAAAAGTATTTTAGAAAGAGCAGGAGATGGTTCTATTAATGACAATGATCTTAATTTTTTAAGCACAATAACTTCTAGGTCTTTTAATAATACATTTGCTAATCAAGATAAAGAATATTTAAAATGGTTTAATAATCTTACACCTTTATTACAAGGTAATGTTTTTTTAAGTTACTTTGATAAAGAGTATAATTCTAAAGCTAGTAATTTAAGACAAGTATATTATAAAAGATATATTGATGGTTTAAGAGCAGGAGTAGATATTTCAGATTTATTATCTCCTAATTCTACAAATTATATTGCTAAAGATATAAAAAATGTTTTACCTAAAACTTCTGATTTATCAAGTATAGTACAATCTATTGCTGAAGAATCTCCAGTTAAAGAAGTACCTGAAAGACTACCTAATGAAACAGCTTCAGAATACGATGCAAGAACATTAGGAGTAAAATGAATTTAGCAGAAAGAGAACAAAAACTTAATGATGCTGGATTTAGCCAAAAAGAAATAGCTGATTGGAAAAAAGAAAAAATACAAAAGTTAAATGGTGCTGGTTTTAATAATCAAGAAATATTAGAAGCCTTTGGCACAACCAATAATAATAAAAAAGTTTATCAAGATTATTTTTCAGATATAAAAAAACAAATTATTAATGAGTATGAAACTGAAGAAATAGTATCTCCTGATGATGAGATGCTTTATCAATCTAAGATACAGGAAGGCGATCCTTTAACATTAAAAGAAGTTGTGGTGGGTAAACAATTTGATGGTGATGCAATATTAAAAAGAGGTTATGGAAAAACTCTTTATGATATGACAACAAGATTAGCAAAGGGAGAAGGTTTGTCAGAAGAATTGCTTAATCCTGAACCTGAAGATTATACATGGTTTGAAGGTTTATTAGAAAGAGGAACAACAATCGGTTTAGAACTTCCTATTTATGGTTTAAGTTTTCTTGGTGGAAATCTTGCAGGTGGTCCAATACCAGGTGCTGTTGCCGCTGGTGCTATTCCAGGTGCTGCACGAGCTACTATAGTAAAAGGTTTAGAACAACAATCCTATGGAGAGCCAGTTACTATTCTTAAAAATTTTTTACAAGAAGGATTAAAAGAAGGTGCAAAACAAGGTTTAACATTTGCAGCTACAGCTATTGCTCCACAATTAAGAGTGGGTGGAACAAAACTAGCAGACAAATATATAACTAGAGTTGCTTCACAACTAACAGCTTTTGAAGGTGTTGGAGCTACACTTAATGGTCAGTTACCTACCTTAAAAGAATTTTCTTATTCAGCAGTTTTATTTGGTGGACTAGGTGCAGTACAACCTAGAAAAACTATGGAAGATAGAACTAAAAAAATATTTATTGATACAGGTAAAAAACCAAATCAAGTATTTAATGAAGCTATAACAAATAAAAGAATATTAGAAGATGTTGCTTCGAGATCATATATTAGAGATTATGCAAAATTATTAGAAAGAAAAACTCCAGAGAAAAAAATAAAAGAACCTGATAAAATATTTAAAGATGAGTTAGCAAATAAAGCTGCAGAAAATATAGTATTAAAACCAAGAGTAGAGCCTTTAACATTTGCAAGATTAAAAGAGATGGGATCAACTGTTAAAAGAAAATCTATTATTGAAGGTATAGATAATAAATATCCAATACTAGAAACAATGAGAAAAGCAAAAGTAAATACTAAAACTGGTATTGAAAAATTAAATTTGTATGAACAAGCTAGAATTATGGAAGGTATGCCAAATAGAGCAGCATACTTTATTGAGTATAATACTTTAAACGCAAAAACTTTAGGTGATAAAGGTTTAGGATTAAAAGAAATAACAAAAGATATTGTTAAACAAGGTAAGAATCAAACACAATTATTTGAAACTTATTTATCAAATAGAAGAGCTATTGAATTAAATAATAGAGGTATTGAAACAGGTTTTAATATTGAAACAGCAAAACAATTTACTAATAAATATAAAAAAACTTTTGAAGCAAAAGCTAAACAAACTGACAAATATCAAAGAGAACTTTTAGAATATGCTCGTGATGGTGGTTTTATAACTAAAGAAGCATTTACAGCAATGACAGAAGCGAACAAAAATTATGTTACTTTTGCAAGAGAATTAATACAAGATGGTAAACCAGTTGTAGCTGAAGGATCAGTTAATCCTTTTAAACCCATTAAAGGTGCGAAATTAAGAGTATACCCACCATTAGAACAAATGGTTAAGAACACCAACACTATTGTTAATGCTGTTGAAAGAAATAAAGTTAAAATAAATTTTGTAGATTTAGTAGAAAAAACTAAAAAGAAAGATCCTAATTCATTTCCATTTATTAATAAAGTAAATCCTAAAACTACTAAAAAACCTAAAGAAGATTTAATGACAGTAAGAAGAGATGGTAAATTAGAAACTTGGGATGTAGGTAAAGATATTAAAACTGCTTTTACAACTTTAGATCAACAAGGTTCAAATATGCTTTATAATTATTTAGGAGCTCCTGCTAGAACTTTAAGAGCTGGTGCAATATTAATACCTGACTTTGCTGTACCAAACTTTTTTAGAGATACTATGCAAGCTAGTTTTTTAAATAAAGTTGGTTTTGTTCCAATACAAGATTCTGTGATTGGAGCATTTAATATTATTACTAAAGGTAATAATAAAAAAACTATGGCAATGTATAAAAAATATGTGAAGTCTGGAGGTATGCAATCTACTCTACTTGCTGTGGATAAACCTAATATCTTTGATGGTAAAGTGTATGATATCCTTTCTAAAGGTCCAGTAAGAAATTCTAATAGAGGTCCATTAGCTCCATTTAGAGCATTAACTCAATTATCAGAGGAGATGACAAGATTTAGAATATTTGAAAAAACATATAAAAGAGCTATTGAAAAAGGTTTAACAGAAAAACAAGCTATGGAAAGAGGAGGTTTTGAAGCAAGAAATCTTTTAGATTATGCAAAACGAGGATCGTTAGGAACAAATATAAATAGATTAGTTCCCTTTTGGAACGCAAGGGTTCAAGGTTTAACAAGATTATATGAAGCCTTTAGAGATACACCTGCAAGAACTACAGCTATGATTGGTGCTTATGTAGCTATACCAACAATAGGTTTTTATATGTTAAACTATGACGATGCGGATTATAGAGATGAGCCTGAGTGGTTAAAACAAAATTATTATTATTTTAAAATAAATGACAAACCTTACAGATTTCCAAAACCATTTGAGGTAGGAACATTCGTATCATCTGTTATTGAAAAAAGTTTAGATTGGGTAAGAACAAACGAACCTCAAGAATGGAGTAGATTTGCAAAACAATTTTTTATTAATAATGCAAAAGGATTTTATCCTATTCCAACATCTGTAAGACCACTTATGGAAAATTTTGCAAACTACAGTATTTTTAGAGATGCTCCTGTAGTACCAAAATCTTTAGATAAAAATTTATCAAATAAATTTTATTACACAGAATATACCTCTGAAACGATTAAATTATTTTCTGAAATAGTTAATGGTATTGTAGGTGATGACAGCTTTTTAGCAATGAAACCTATTCACGCAGAAAATGTATTTAGGTCTTGGACAGGTGGTTTAGGTAGATATGCTTTAGATATTTTAGACTATGCTTTAATCAAAGCTAAAATTATAGATGACCCTATTAAACCAACAGATACTTTATCTAAAATACCAGTAGTAAGAGCCTTTGATGTTAGAGATGTGCCTGGTTATTCCTCTACTGCTTTAACTAGATTTTTTGAGGAACTTGAACCTATAGAAAAAGCATTTAACGACATAGACTTATTAAAGAAAACAGGTCAAATAGAAGAATTAGAAAAAGTTTTAAAGACTGCTCCTTATGATAAAAAATTTATGATGACTTATAAGAAGTCAATAAAAGAGTTAGACAAGAGTATAAGACAGATATATAACACTAAAGAGCTTGCTGATGGAACTAAATTAACTCCAGATGAGAAGAGAGAATTGATAGATAATCAGTATAGACTTATGATAAATTTTGCAAAACAAGCCTTAAATAGTCTTGATAAAATGAAGGATAAATAATATAGACAAGTAATATGACAATATCATCAACAACAGTAAAAAATTCATATTCAGGCAATGGTAGTAATGACACCTTTGTTTATGGTTTTAAGATATTTGCCAATACAGATTTACAAGTTATCATTAGGTCTGCTGCAGGAACAGAGACAACCAAAAGTTTAACAACTCATTATACAGTCACAGGTGTAGGTAGTGCTTCAGGAGGAAATGTCGTATTTACTTCAGGTAATATTCCTACTGCCACAGAGACAGTTGTTTTAATTAGGAATGTCCCGCAAACTCAAGCGATAGATTATATCGCTAATGATCCATTCCCTGCGGAGACACACGAAGAGGGTTTGGATCGTGCAACCATGACAACTCAACAAGTTCAAGAAGAACTTAATCGATCTATAAAACTTTCAAGAACGAACACCATGACCTCTACAGAATTTACTGTGGGTGCAACAGAAAGAGCTAATAAAATTCTAGCTTTTGATAGTGCAGGAGAAATTTCAGTAACACAAGAATTAGGAACATATCAAGGAACAGACGCAACAGTAACTACAGAAGCCTATGTGGTAAGAGATATAGTTAAATCAACAACTACAGCTCAACTTAACAATGTTTATATTTGTATAGCTAATTCTGTTGTTGGAGATAGTTTAACAGACACAGATCATTTTGAATTATTAGTTGATGCGGTATCAGCGGCAACGAGTGCAACAGCTGCTGCAACTTCTGCTACAGCAAGTGCTAATAGTGCAACAGCGAGTGCGACTTCCGCTACAGCTTCTGCAAACTCTGCGACAGCTGCAGCTACTTCAGCAACTAATGCTGCAACGAGTGAAACTAATGCGGCAGCATCTTTTGATAGTTTTGACGATAGATACTTAGGTGCTAAGTCAAGTGATCCTTCAGTAGACAACGATGGTAATGCTTTATTAACTGGAGCATTATACTTTAATTCTTCAGATAATGTCATGAAGAACTACACAGGTTCTGCTTGGCAAACTTTAAAACCTACGTCATCTGAACAAACCAATATTAATACTTTAGCTGCTTCGGATGTCGTGGCAGATATGGCAATACTAGCTACAACAGACGTTGTTGCTGATATGAATACATTAGGAACAGCTGATGTCGTATCTGATATGAATACGTTAGCTACAGCAGATATTGTTTCAGATATGAACACACTAGCTACAGCAGACGTTGTGGCAGATATGAACACATTAGGAACTGCTGATGTAGTAGCTGATATGAACACATTAGGAACTGCGGATGTGGTAACTGATATGAATACTTTAGGTACAGCAACTAATGTAACTAACATGGCAACTGTTGCTGCAAATATTACAGGAGTTAATTCTTTTGCAGAAAGATATAGAGTTGCTAGTTCTGATCCCACATCTAGTTTAGATGAAGGCGACCTAGCCTATAATACGACAGACAATAATTTAAAATTTTACAACGGAACATCTTGGACTGCTATCTCACCAGGTATAGCCAATGTTGTTGATGATTCAACACCACAACTAGGTGGTAACTTAGATGTACAAACTAATTCTATTGTTACAACAAGTAATAGAAATGTTTTATTAGCTCCTAATGGTACAGGACTTGTTGAAATAAAAGGAAATGATAATGCTGGTCAAATTCAATTAAATTGTGAACAAAATTCTCATGGTGTTAAAATTAAAGGACCACCACATAGTGCTGGTCAATCTTATACTTTAACTTTACCATCAAGTATTACCAATGATTATTATTTAAAAACAGATGGCTCAGGTAATTTATCTTTTGCAGCAGTACCTACAGAAACTAAACCTACTGTGGCAGATGTATCGCAAACGATAGCACCAGCTACAGCTACAACAATAAATATTACAGGAACAAACTTTGTTACAGTACCCATTGTTGATTTTATTAATGCTTCTACTGGAGCTATAACAAGAGCAAATACAGTTGCGTTTACAAATGCTACAACACTTTCAGTTAATGTAACATTAGCAAGTGGTAACTATTTTGTAAGAATAGAAAATCCAGATGGTAATGCTGGAAGATCAACAAACAATATTATTACTGCATCTACTGCTCCAAGTTTTTCTACAGCAGCAGGTTCATTAGGTACGATTGCTGCAGGTTCATCAGTATCTTTATCAGTTGCTGCATCATCAGACAGTAATGTAACGATAGCAGAAACAACATCTGTATTAACATCTAATGCTAATACTCCAGCTGGAACAATGAATTTAACTTTATCAGGAACACCTGCTACAAGTGCAACTTATAATATTACAGGAACTGCACCATCACCTACAAGTCAACAAACGTATAACTTTACTTTATCTGCGACAGATGCAGAGGGTCAAGCAGTAACAAGAGACTTTTCAATTACTGTAAGTGTTGGTATAAA
>CEWG01064397.1_pt1 | contig 12004 bp, 9 predicted proteins | sample 361411 | NCBI WGS metagenome assembly CEWG01 (sample SAMEA2622173, study PRJEB7988) | marine metagenome | biome: marine biome (ENVO:00000447); feature: surface water layer (ENVO:00002042); material: "saline water (ENVO:00002010), including plankton (ENVO:xxxxxxxx)" | depth 5 m | reverse complement strand
CAGGGTTGTATTGCTGATTCTTTAAATTGGGCAGGAGAAATGTTTGTCAATTATATGGATTATTCAGATGATGCTGATGTAACTATGTTTACAAAAGGGCAGAATGATTTAATGAATACTGTTTTAGAAGGTGATGGCGTAGATCCAGGATATCGCCAGTATTTATGGTCAGATACAAACTTAGCAAACACAGGATTATTAGTTGATGAAGATGGTAAAATAAGTAGACCACCTACATGTACTCAAGTAGCAAGTTTCACTTATTCTAATGGTACTTCTCCTGTAGTATGTCTTGGAGAAAGAATTTATTTGAAAGGAAATAAAAACCAATTTGGTTTAGGAAATGTTACATCTTTTGTATGGGATTTTGGAAATGGTGAAATTAATAATACTGGAGATAACTTTATATTCTATGAATATCCTGATGCTAATGATTACACTGTTTCTTTAACTGTTAATTATACTGAGGTTACTACAGTAAGAACATCAGATATAACATTGATACCTGATCCTGATATAGCAACTATTAATGAAGAAGTTATTCAAAAAATAGTACAAGCTCCAACTTATAATGAACTGTTAAATATGGGTGCTACTAATATACAAGAAATTATTATTGATAGTATGGGTATATATTATGATATGCAAGATTCTTCATATTTTAGAGGAACATTGCTAGTCAATGAATTTGTTGCAACTTACACTAATTCTTGTACCTCGGTTGAAGTTAAAGAAAATTTCTTTAAGGTAGGAAGTGGAGATAACAATAGTGCACCACCATCTAGTGCTTACAGTTTTGAAAATGGTATTGATAGTGATTGGAGTTTAGATATTCCAAATGTAGATATTCTCCCATGGTCGTTTAATGTTCAAGAAGAGCCTACTTGGGATGTGTTTGGTGGCGCAGCTAATGAAGGTACATCTTGTTTGAAGATAAAAGCTCAGGGAGGTTCAGGATATATATCATCAGATCAATCTACTTGGAAAAGACATAGTATTTTATCCAAAGCATATGATTTATCAAATTTTAATACGCCTGCAATTAAATTTAGTTGGTCAGGTGCAGCTGTTAATACTTTTCCTGTAAATGTTCTTAATGTACAATACTCTACAAATTGTGGAGAAGATTGGTTGTCTCTTGTTGAGTTAGAAGCTAGCGATAAGCCTGTTTGCTTACTATCAAACGGTACTTATTCAACTAATTTAAATCATTCTTCTTGCGTAGATACTGTTATTCAATATGGTACTGCAAATTCTCAATTACATAGTGGAGATTACTTGCCTAGTTCAACTGATTGGAGAGATACAGTTATTACAAAAAATCAATTGTCTAGCGATAATGTTAAATTTAAGTTTGAGTATATAGTTAAAGGATCTGGAAATAATTTTTATTTAGATGATATAGTAATTGGTGAACAGAATGATTTACTATTTGATCAAAATGTATCTTTAAGCTCAAAAATATCTATTTATCCAAATCCAACAAATGGATCAAGTAGTATAATTTTAGAAAATCTAAAAAATACTGAGGTAAATGTTAATATAACAAATGTTTTAGGTCAAGAAGTTAAATCGTTATTTGATGGTAAAATTTCTAATAACAGTTTCGTATTAGATTTAAGTTCAGAAACTATTAAAAATAAAGGAGTTTATTTTGTAAATGTAGTATCAAATGGTGATATTGTATCAACTAAAAAATTAATAAAGGAGTAATTTTTGCATCATAAAACCTTATTTAAATTTCTTTAGTTCTATTGTTCCGTTCTTCATAACAGCGTAACTGAAATTTTTTATCCAGTCTCCGGTGTTAATATAATATGACTTTTTATCAATTCTAGTTTTTTCTGCATAGTGATGATGTCCAAAAATATAATAATCTAAATTGTTTGTTTTTTGATAATTTTTAGAAAACTCCAAAAGTAAATTAGTTTGCTCTTTTTTATTTTTTTGTTTTTTTCTACTAAAAGAACTCCACAGATGTGCGATTTTGAAAGAAAAATTTACAGGAATTATAGAAAACCCCCAGATTAATATTCTTGAAGAAAAAAGCGTCTTAAGTAATTTATATTTGAAATCTCCTTTACCTAAACCATCTCCATGACCAATAAAAATTTTTTTGTCGTGTTCATTAATTATTTTTTCTTTTCTGTGAACTATTACTCCTAATTCTTCGAAAAAATAATTTTTGACCCACATGTCATGATTTCCAGTAAAAAAATGTATTTCAGTTCCGTCTTCAGTTAATTCAGCCAATTTAGCAAATATTCTAATATGTCCTTTTGGAACAACATATTTATATTCAAACCAAAAGTCAAATATATCTCCTATTAAGTATATTTTTTTTGCATCATTTTTGATTTCATTTAGCCATGCAATAATTTTTTTTTCTTTTGCTTGTGACTTTTTTAAATCTGTATTTTCTAAATGAAAATCAGATGCAAAATATATTTTATTTTTAAATTTATTTTTCAAGAATATTTTTTAATAAAGTGTTTGCAAGCTTAGGATCAGCTTTTCCTTTTGATAATTTCATTACTTCACCCATAAATAGACCAATTAGACCTTTTTTTCCATTTTTATATTCTTGTACCTTATCTGGGTATTTTTCAATAGCTTGTATTATATATTTATGAATAATATCTTCATTGCATTCTTGAATAAGATTATGTTTATTGGCGATATAATTTGCGGATAAATTATTTGATAGCATTTGAGGTAATATAGTATTTGTAGCTGCGGTATTACTTATTTTGTTACTTTCTATTAAGTCAATCAATTCTGCAATATCTTCGGCCTTTGTTTTAATATCTAAAATACTTATTGCATGTTCATTGAGATATGATTTTATGCTACCAATAATCAAATTTGCACATATTTTATAATTGTTTGTGTGATTACATATTTTGTCAAAGTACAATGCAATGTTTTTATCTTCAATTAAAATATCTGCATCATATCTTGATAATTTATATTTTTCTGTAAACTTTTTATAAAGAAAATCAGGAAGAGGAGGTAAGCAATTTTGTATTTTATAAATATATTCTTCACTAATATTTATTGGTGGAAGATCAGGCTCAGGAAAATATCTGTAATCATTAGCTTTTTCTTTATGTCTTAAACTTAATGTTATATTTTTTAAAGCATTATAATTTCTTGTTTCGTGAACAACACTATCACCACTTTCTAATAAATTAATTTGTCTTTTTATTTCGTAATCAATTGCTTTTTTGACATTAGTTGATGAATTCATATTTTTAATTTCAACTTTTGTACCAAATTTTTTTTCTCCTACTAGTCTAACTGAAATATTTGCATCACATCTAAGACTACCTTCTTCCATATTTCCATCACAGATTTCTAGATATCTAACTAATGTTCTAATTTTATTTAAATAGGCATAAGCTTCATCTGCACTTGAAATTTCCGGTTCAGATACAATTTCTAGTAAAGGGACACCAGCTCTATTTAAATCTATTAGTGAATCATATGGATCTAAGTCATGAATACTTTTGCCTGCGTCTTCTTCCATATGAATTCTTGTGATGTTAATATCTTTCTCAATTTCATCAGTTTTGATTTTAATTTTTCCACCGGAACAAATTGGTGTTTTATCTTGGGTAATTTGATATCCTTTAGGTAAGTCTGCATAAAAATAATTTTTTCTTGCATATTGATTATGCTTTCTAATTTTTGATCCAACTGCAAGTCCAAGTTTAATTGCATGATTTATAACTTCATCATTGACCTTTGGTAAAGTTCCTGGATGGGCTAGAGAAATTATGGATGTTAGACTGTTTGGAGCTTCACCATACAAATTCTTATCAGATGAATAAGCTTTAGTTAGAGTTATTAATTGAGCATGTACCTCTAAGCCTATTATAGCTTCATATTTACTTTTATTTGACATACTAATTGAATATTAGTTTTCCATATTCGATGGAATTGTCGATATTTTTAATTTTGTAAAAATACACACCACTTTTAATATTTTTTCTATCAATTGTAACTTGATGTCCATTAATTTTTTTCTGCATAACCTTGGTTTGTGTAATATCAAACAATTCAAAATTATTTATTTCTGATTGAATACTAAAATATTCATTAACTGGATTTGGATAAACCATTTTTTTTAAATTATTTTCAGAAACGAATGTATTATTATCTAACTTCAAAATATATAACCCTGATTGCATGTCTGAAACCACAATATTTTCAGACTGAAAATATGGATATACTCCCCATGCTCCTTTATATGATGCGTGCGAATTTGGAGAATATGTATCATACATCCATGTTTGAATTGGATTAAATGGGTTTGAAATATCAAATACTCTTAGACCATCGTGATAATAAGCAATAAACAGCATATTATTTTTGATAATTCCGTTATGTGCCATAGATTGTGAATTTACGTTTGAGTTAAAAGTAGAAATAACACTAATATTACTAAAATCCGAAACATCAAGAATTTTAACATCGTAACCATGATTTTCATCCATCATAACATATACTGTTCCATCATCATTTAGCCACCCAGAGTGGTTGTAGCCTGCATCTGGATATGAAGTTAATGATGCTAGTTCTATATGATTATTGTTAGTTGCTATATCTGAGTTGTTAAAATCTATAATTTTAAATCCATCATATCCACAATTTAAGTATGCTGTATCGTTTTTTACATAAGCATCATGAACATGTCCTACATCATCGTAAGAATATATTAATATAGGATTAGTTGGATTAGTTAAATCATAAATATCCATGGCATAATTTGTTGATGCGCAAGAGTATAACTTTGCTGTTGCAGTATCAATAAAAATATTATGTGCTTTAGAAAATAGATTATTAGAGTCATATACCACATTAACAGAAATGGGCAGATTGCTGATATCAATTATCTGCAATGTACTACTACTACCTTCATCACATACTGCATATAAGTAACCTTCAAAATCATGATAATCTCTATGTATTACTCCAGGCCCTGTATATGCTCCTTCAACAAATGCTACTTCTGAAATATTATTAGGATTTGTGATATCAAAAAAGTGTGTTCCTTTAGTTGACCCAATTACTGCAATTTCATGATTATTAATCGTAACACCCCAGCATTCATTATATGCATTATCATAAGCAGTTGAACCCACAATAGAAGGATCATCCCAGTTATAGATTTCAGTAGCAATTTGTTGAGAGAAAATTGATGAGGTTATCATTATGAAAGTAATTAAAAATAGATTCTGTTTCATTATATTTTTTTTATAAGTTCTTTAACTATAAAAGTTAGCTTTGGCTCAGATTTTTCAGCAGCTAATTGCACATCTTCATGCGTAACTTTTTTAATTTTTCCTGGAACACCAAGATCAGTTATAACAGAAATAGCAAAGCAAGGAATTCCCATATGCCTAGCTGTTATAACTTCAGGTATTGTTGACATTCCTACAGTATCTCCTCCAATATATCTAAAATATTTATATTCTGCAGGAGTTTCTAATGTTGGTCCTGTTACACCAACATATACACCTTTTTGAATATGCATATTATTTATTTTAACAATGTCGTCAACTAAATTAATCATTTCACTACAATAAGGTTCGCTCATATCTGGAAATCTAACGCCTAACTCATTAATATTTTCTCCAATTAGTGGGTTTGGGATTAAATTAATGTGATCAGTTAATATCATTATATCTCCAATTTCAAAATTTGGGTTTACACCTCCACTTGCATTTGAAACAATTAACTTGGAAATACCTAAAAACTTCATAACTCTAACAGGAAAGACAACTTCTTGTATTTCATATCCTTCATAAAAATGAAATCTCCCTTGCATCGCAATAATATTTTTTCCACTTAATTTACCAATAATCAACCTTCCTGAGTGTCCTTCAACAGTAGAAGATTTAAAATTAGGTATTTTAGAATATGGAATTGAATATTTTATTTCAATTTCACTAACCAAACCACCTAAACCAGTTCCTAAAATTATTCCAATCTCTGGTGGTGTTTTTATAACACTATTTAAATACTCAACGCTTTCTTTGATTTTTTTTAACATAGTTGATTATTTTATTTTCAAATTTAGAACTTTCATTAATATTTACCTCAATGGGACATATATAAAAATTGGTACATTTAAATAAATCAATAAATGCTTCTATTTTTACAAAATCTTTTTCGGTCGTTAAAATTAATTTATTTTCATCTAACATACTGCTATATGTATTAATTATTAATCTTATGTCATTTTTTGAATATCTGTGATGATCTGAGAATTTTAAATGTTTTGATATATTATTTGATTTTAAATAATGCTTTAAATGATGAGTTTTTGCAATTCCAGTTACAAGTAATATATTATACCCACAAAAATCTTTGATCTTATTTTTACCAAATGCACAGAACCATCTATTGTAATTGATATTTGAAAAATATATTTCTTGTGTTTTTTTTACATTTATTTTTTCTGTAAATTTTTTTGTATTTATTCTTGTTGGACATTTGGTAGCAATAATTATATCTGCTCTTTTAGATGATTGTTTATTATCTCTTAATGTTCCAAAAGGAAGCATGAAATCATTAAAGAAAGGATAATCATATTCAGTGAGTAAAATATTTAAACCAGCCTTTATTTTTCTATGTTGAAAACCATCATCTAAAATTATGACTTCTGATTTTGGATAGTCAACTAGAATTTTTTTAATTCCTTTTTTTCTATTATTATCAACTGCAACAATTATTTCTGGGTGTTTGTCTTTGATAAGATAAGGTTCATCCCCAAAATTTTTGGCATAACCATCTTTATCAACATACAAGAACCCAGATTTTTTTCTTTTGTAACCTCTACTTAATAATACTACGTTATATTTTTTTTTTAACAAATTTATTAAGTAATCTACATGAGGGGTTTTTCCTGTTCCGCCAATAGCTAAATTACCTACACAAATAATTGGAATAGTGAAGGTGTTTTCTTTTATAATATTAACATCATATAGCCAGTTTCGTACTTTAATAACAAAACCATAAATTATTGAAAATGGATATAATATATACCTCATATTACAAAGATAGTTTTTTGTAATAAAAGAGTTTTGTATTTTTGAAAAATGAAGGTAAGAGATTTTACAGATTATTTGGAACAGTTAGCTCCATTAACACTGCAAGAAGACTATGATAATTCTGGATTAGTAATTGGAGATTTTAATATGGAAGTATCAGCTGTTTTGATTACTCTCGATTGTAATGATAGTGTTTTAGATGAGGCAATACACAATAACTGTAATTTAATAATTACTCATCATCCAATTATTTTTAAGGGATTAAAAAAAATAAACAACGATAGTTTAACGGAAAAATTAGTAGTCAAGGCATTAAAAAATAACATAGCAATATATTCAATTCATACTAATTTAGATAATATTATTAATGGAGTTAATTCAGAAATTGCAAAAAGACTAAATTTAAAAAATTGTAGGGTTTTAAGTAGTAAAAATAAATTTTTACGTCAATTAGTTTTTTATTGTCCAAAAGAAAATACTTCTATTTTAATAGAAAGATTATGTTCAGTAGGAGCAGGTGCTATTGGAAACTATAATAATTGTAGTTTTAAAAACAGCGGCATAGGAACATTTAAGCCTCTGGAAAATTCAAATCCATATGAGGGTAAAAAGGGAATACTACATAGTTCTGAAGAAGATAGAGTTGAATTAGTATTTCTAAAAGATAAACAAACTAAAATTCTTGAAACTTTAAAAGAAAATCACCCCTATGAAGAAGTAGCATATCAAATATATATTTTAGATAATAAAATAGAATCATTAGGATCTGGTTTGATTGGCGACTTAGATGTGCCAATTGATAGTATGTTGTTTTTAAAAAAACTTAAAGATATAATGAATTTAGAACTGGTTAGACATACAGAAGTTAATAAAGATAAGATTAAAAAGATTGCATTTTGTGGAGGTAGTGGATCTTTTTTGATTGAAAAAGCTATTAATGCTAATGCAGATATTTTTATAACTTCCGACATAAAATATCATCAGTTTTTTGATATTGATAAAAAAATTATTTTGGCTGATATCGGTCACTATGAAAGTGAACAGTTTACAAAGAACTTACTTTATGACTACCTTACAAAAAAATTCACTAAGTTTGCGATCCTATTATCAAAAGTTAATACAAATCCTATAAATTACTTATAATGGCAAAAAATACAAAAACTATTAGTGTATCAGTTGAAGATAAATTAAACGCACTTTACGAATTGCAAAAAATTGATAGTTCAATTGATAAAATTAGAATTGTTAGAGGTGAACTTCCACTTGAAATTGAAGATTTAAATGATACTATTTTAGGCTTAGACACTAGACTAGAAAAGTTTAAATTAGAACTTTCTACAATCAAAGAAGATATTGCTGAAAATAAAAATACCGTTTCCTTGTCTAATGAGTTGATTAAAAAGTATGAAAAACAACTAAAAAACATCAAAAATAATAGAGAATTTAATTCTTTGACTAAAGAAATTGAATTTCAAAATTTAGAAATAGAGTTAGCAGAAAAAAAACAAAAAGAAAATCAGGCTAAAACATTACATAAAAAAGATATAATCAACGCATGTCAAGAGCAAATTGATGAAAAAAAATCTGAATTAGATATAAAAAACAATGAGCTTGATTCTATTATAAAGGAAACTGAAAAAGAGGAAAGCGTTCTTCTTAAAAAACTAAAAAAAGCTGAGAAGTTAATCGATGAAAGACTTTTAAATGGTTATCAAAGAATTAGAAATAAAGTTTCTAATGGATTAGCAGTTGTGTCCGTTGAAAGAGATGCATGTGGAGGTTGTTTTAGTCAAATCCCACCTCAACGTCAATTAGATATTAAGCTTCATAAAAAAATAATAGTGTGCGAACATTGTGGGCGAATTATGATTGATTCAAAAACATTCGAAGAAAAATAATTTAATTAAAAAGGGCTTTGAGCCCTTTTTTATTGTGAAATTTAAATTTACATTAATTTTATTTTTAAGTTGTCTTAATGCTATTGCATCATTTGATATGAATAAGAATATGCAGGACGCATATTTATCAATTATTAATTTAGATTTTGATAATGCAAAAGAAAAAATTGAAATAGAAAAAAGATTAGGTAATAAAATCAGTTTTCTTCATGAAAATTATATTGATGTTTTTAAAGTATTTGTTCTTGATCAAAAAAAATATTATCAAAAATTAAATTCCAATAAGATTAAAAGATTAGAAAGTCTTAATAAAGTTACAGAAAATAAATCACCATATTTTTTGTACACTAAAGCTGAAATTCATCTTCAATCTGCATATTGCCATTTAAAATTTAATAATTATACAAGAGCTGTATATGATATTATTAAGTCTTATAATTATTTGTTAGAAAATAAAAAAAAATATCCTGAATTTGTCTTAAATGATAAAAGTATTAGTTTAATTAATATTTTACTTTCTAATGTTCCAAAAGATTATATGTGGACTTTAGAGTTACTTTTTTTAGATTTTGATATTGATAATTCTGTTTTGCAAATAGAGAACATTTTAAATAATGACTCATTAAGTATTTTTCATACAGAGATTTTGTTTTTCATGACTATATTTCAATCGAAAGTCACAAATGATAATCATAAGCTAACTTTTTATTTAAACAAAATAGGAGAGGATTATAAAGAAAATATTTTGTTGAATTATACCGCTGTTTTAATTCTAAAGAAGCTTGGTAAAAATAATTTATGTCTTGATGTGCTAAATAATAGACCTAGAAATAATAGCTTGCCATTTTATTACTTAGACTATTTGCATGGACTGTCATATTTATATAATTTGGATTTTTCTAAAGCAAAATACTATTTTGAACTTTTTATAAATAATTTTGAAGGACATAATTTTATTAAATCTACATATTTTTATTTGTCTTGTATTGAATATATAAGTAATAATGAAAATAGAATGAATACTTATTTAGAAAGTATAAAAAATAATGGAGATACATTTATTAGTAAAGATAGAATAGCTTTAAAGCAGTCTATTAATCTGTCTTCGTATAACAAATTTTTATTGAGAGCACGATTTTTATACGATGGAGCATACTATCAAAGATCATTAAATGAATTGAATAAAATTGGTCACGAGATTTATTTTTTTTCAAATGATAATACAATAAGTGAATACTGGTACAGAAAAGCAAGAATATTTCAAAAGTTAGAAAAGTCTAATAATGAAATAATTAGTTTATTTAAAAAATCTTTAGTCGGTAAATCTAATTTCTCAACTCATTTTCAACCAATGTCTGCTTTACAAATTGCCTTAATATATGAACTTGAAAATGATTATGCTAATTCAAAAGTATTTTTTGAAAAATGTCTTAAATATAAATCTTATGATTATGAAAAATCTATTAGAAAGCGAGCAAAAGAGGGCTTAAAAAGAATTTCTAATATCTAAATCCAAGAGTAAATATTATACTGTGATTTGTGTTTACTAAATCAATTGGACTAATTAGATCTTGACTGTATAAATTATGAAAATCTTTACTTTTATGTAGTATGTACGCAATGTCTAGAAAATAAAAATTATTATTTGTTCCTATTCCAAATGAATAATTTTCACTAGAAAAATTATCCTTATTACTTTCATATATTTTGCCATTAAGTGCTATTCCTGACCTCAGTTTAACACCTTTGAATTCACTAACTATTTTGCCTAAATCTAAATCTACACCTAATCGTATATTTTGGCTTTGAGTAAACAGTGAGTCAATAGAATTATTTTCATTTATAAATTCTTCATTATTACTTGATAGATTTGCATAAGAGTAATTTATAATTTCAAAATCAGCATTTAGAAGTAGAATATTTTTAATTTTTGTTGAAGCACTAAATATCGCTTTTGCAGGAGTTATAAGTTCGTATTCAAAATAGTTATATGGAGAATTCCAATTGTATCTGTTTGAATCAGTATATGTAATTATTTCAGTATAAAAGGTTTCTTCAATGTTAAAAATAGTTGGTGATTGGAGAGATAAACCAAAATTTGTAAATTCATTAATTCTAGCTATCATACCTATTTTAATATTAATTCCTTGTCCGTATACTGAAAGATTTTCTTTTAAATCATAAGAGTCTAAGTTATTTTCAGCTTCATCAAAATCAAACTCACTATATTTAGAACTCTCTCGATAATTAATTATTGGAAAACCAAAAGTAGTTCCAATATATAATTTATCGTTCATTGAACTTGCAAAAGAAAAAACTAGTTCATTTTTATTTCCACTAGATGAAATTATTTTTCTTTGTGTTTTGTTGGTTGTGCTATTAATATTTAAAAAATATTGACCATTATCTCCTAGTCCTAAGCTAGTATCTATCAAGTATGTCATAAATCCAGGATATGCATAAAAATCATCAAGTTCATTGATATAATTTCCATTAGCTAAATCTAAAATTTTATCTGATAAAGAATTAAATTTATTTTTACCTTGAATAGTAATATCTTTATTGTATGAGTTTAATGTGTTTATTCCTATCCCAAAATTAATTCTATTCCAATTTTTATTTTTAAGCGGACTTGAAAATATTATTCCCAAATTTGAGATTGTTAAATCAACTTTTTCTGTTTCGACTTGTTGTGTATAATAAGAATTGACTTTGTTTAAGTGCATACTAGGACTAATAAAAATTTCAGAATTTTGATAGAGTCCTAGTCCAGCTGGGTTAGAATGTAGATTTGAAAAATCTCCGCCTAGCGCTCCAAATGAACCTCCCATTGAAGTAAATTTAGCGGTTCCAAAAATCCCGTCCTTAGAATACCTTAATGCATCTATTTCGTTCTGGGCAAAAACTGATAATGAGTTTAAAATTAAAACAATTGAAAATATTTTCTTCATATAAATGTTAAGGTCTAGAATTTATTTTATTGTGCTTTCTGTTGTAATTAGATTTAAAATTAGATCTTGAGTTTGATTTAAAATTAGATCTTGAGTT
>CEWG01193662.1_pt1 | contig 12010 bp, 11 predicted proteins | sample 361411 | NCBI WGS metagenome assembly CEWG01 (sample SAMEA2622173, study PRJEB7988) | marine metagenome | biome: marine biome (ENVO:00000447); feature: surface water layer (ENVO:00002042); material: "saline water (ENVO:00002010), including plankton (ENVO:xxxxxxxx)" | depth 5 m | reverse complement strand
AGGGGGTGTCCTGCGCCCGACCAAGCGTCAAGGACAGCGTTGAGCAAAGCATCGGGATCGTTGATCTCACGACGTGCGGGCGCATCCAATAGACGGACTTTGACCTGTAAATCGAGACCGAGGCTGGCACCATAGCCGATTCCAGCGGCATGAATGAGGCTGCACGCCCCGTTCGCGCTGCCCGTGCCAATGACCGCCATGCTCAGTGCTCCGTTACCTCCGACTCGATGGGTTGACCCACGTGGCGCCCAGTGTTGTCGGAACGCGTGATTAGGCGCATGCCCGTTTCAATCGCGGTCACTGACATTGGACTCCCTCGAGCGTCGACCAAGCGAACGGTCTCTGCATTTTGCAATATCACACGACCCTCTTGACCTTTCTCGTCGATGAACACCACGGAAAGGAACGGTCGTCGTTCAATTTTCATGCGTCCGATCATTATGGTTCTCGACGTCCCGGTTGGGTTTGTGACAAGGACCTCATCGCCTGGCTTCAGTTCGCTCAGGTACCGTGTTGATCCGTTTGGTAGGAGAGTGTACTGATGCACTGCTCCAGCATTGACTCGAAAGGGGCGCGTCGGAACAAAGGCCGAAGGCACGGTTTCCCCATGGACCAAGGCCATGTGTGCTGCCGTGGATCCGACGAGCATGCCCTCGCCAGGATGAAGTAACCCCGCAAGATCAACACAAACGCGGTCGCCGATTCCAAACGGTTCAACGGCGGTGACCTTGCTCACGCCGAGTCCTTGATGCTCGCGGGTTTGGTGGTCCTCTTTGGAGGTCTGCTGTTGTTCCAAACGTGCAGCCCGCATGGCCAAGGCGGCGTCCAATAGGGAATTGGTCGGGCGGACGGCGACCGCGTCCACACCATGCTCCAAGGCGAAGGCAGCCCCTGCGACGTGTTGTGGTGAATCAACCAAGGCTGCAACCTTGGTTGGTGTGCCTTGGGCTGCGGCGACCACGTTCTCAACAGGAATCATCGACCAGTCTTGGAAACTGAGTACGATCCATTCCGCCAAACCCACGTGCGACAAGGCCGTTTGTTGGTCCGCTTCGGTGCTGATGTGGACGTGCACGGCTCCCGACGTTTTGTCGGATCCGTTCCTTAGGTCGAGCAGTGGGGCAGGAACTCCTGCAGGTGGTTCATCCGCTAGGAGGAGGCATCGAGCGATGCCCTCGTCCGATGCAGCGGTGTCGTTCCAGCCCAGTGACCAGACCTCCATGGTCATCCCTCGAGGTGTTGTGCGGCGTCCTCTGGGGATGCTCCGTGGTGCACCACGGCACAAATGGCCTTGACGAGACGCTTCGGGCGTGGATGCGCGAAAATTTGGCGCCCCATGCATACGCCTGCGCCCCCGGCCTCCATCGCGCCGCTAATCATTCGGAGCAGAGCGAGGTCGTCGTCATAGCGCGGCCCACCTGCAACCAGAACTGGAATGGGTGCTGCTGATGTGACATGCCGGAAGGCTTCCACGGAACCACTCCAAGCTGCTTTGGCCACGTTGCACCCGAGTTCAAATGCCAAACGTACGGCATGGGCTTGCCCATGCGTCGGGTCATCCGGCATCGGGTCAAGGTTCGACCCTCGTGCGTAGACCATACCCAAGGCCGGAACGTTCGAGCGGTAGGCTGCGGAGGTGATCGAACCAAGGCGCTCGATCATGCGCCCTTCGCCTTGAGTGCCCATGTTGACCTGTGCGCTGACGGCTTGAGCGCCGCGCATGAGCGCCTCCTCGACGTCCCCAACGCTGACCTTTTCGCCGGCGTCCGCTCCTCCATGCCGCGTCGAGACGGAAAGGTGCGCAACCAGTCCAATGGCAGGGGGCTTGTTTTGGCGCGTAATATGAGTGATGACGCCCTTTTGCGCCACGATTGCGTCGGCCCCACCTTCGGCGAGATCTGCTACCAATCGGTCGAGGTCCTCCAGCCCGGGCACGGGCCAGTCTGAAGCACCGTGGTCGATGGGTACCCAGACGCCTCGGCCATCGGGCAGAAGGGCATCGAGGCCGGTCGGCGCTCCGCTCATGCAGGTAACGCTGCGCCCTTTGTCCTCAACCTTTGCTCCCGTTACAGAGGAATTGGGTTGGGCGATACGGTCAAGACTGTCTTCGTTCTGCATCTACGCATGGACCCGCTCAGCATCGCCTTGACCGGTGTCCTCAGCGCCGCTTTTGGCTTCGGCGTCCTTCGTCTGGTGCTGCGTCGTGATTCGCGCATCGACTTGCGCCAAGGCTTGGTTGCAGAGGGACTTGGCTCACGTGTCGCCGGTGCTGACTTTACCACGCCGCGCGCGGAATTTGACCGCCAATTGGCCAAGATTCAGAGCCAACGCCGCCGCTTCGAAGCCGATGACACGCGCCAACGCGCCCGCAACGCGGCCCGTTTGGAGCGTGAGGAAGAAACCCGCCGCAAGGAAGAGGACGCTCGACGCCGAATGGAAGAAGCCGAGGCCCGCAGGGCTGAGGAAGAGCGCCTGAAGCGTGAGGCCGATGAAGAGGCCCGCCTCCGTGCAGCACGAGAAGCGGAAGAGGCTCGCCTTGCAGAGGAGCGAGAAGCGGCCCGACAAGCAGAGCTTGCAGAGATTGAAGTTCAACGTCAAGCGGAAGTCGAGGCGGCTCGCGCCCAAGCAGAAATGGAGGCTAGAGCCGCAGCGGAGCGCTCTGCTTCTGAACTTCGGGCACGTCTTGAGCGTGAAGGTGCGTCGTCCAGCGACGTGCAGATTTCACTGATGTGGAACAACTTCAACGATCTTGACCTCCACGTCGTCTGCCCTTCAGGGGAGCGCATCCACGGCGGTGCGAAAGAATCCCCCTGTGGCGGAGTGCTTGACGTCGATGCGAACGTCAAACCAGACACGCGCCGCCCCATTGAGAACGTGGTCTGGCCTCAAGGCATTGCTCCTGGTGGCGTCTACCAAGTCTACGTGCATCACTACAAGAAGCACGCCAAGCGCCGCTCGCGTGACCCAACCCGCTTTTCGGTCATCATCAACGCCGGAGACGACATCCGCGAATACACCGGTGAACTAAGCGCCGGAGACCCGATCAAGAAGGTCTGCGAATTCACCGTCGATCCCCCTGAAGTCCGGGCTGCTCGCCGAGAAGAACTCCACGCTCAACTTGCGGCTGCAGACGAAGCCTTGGCGACGGGCAATTTCGATGTGGAGGAGCCTGAGGAAGAAGAATCGGTGGACCTTCCTCCCGCGCCCGATTTGGACGAAATGGTTGCGGCCGAGCCAGAGCCCGAACCAGAACCAGAACCCGAACCGGAACCAGAACCCGAGCCTGAACCAGCAGCGCCCCGTCGTAGCATGGCCGACCGCTATGGTCCACGAGGCCCTGCCGACGACACCCCTGCCAACATCGACCGGAAATTTTGATTTCAGTTGAGCCCTTCATGGGCGTGGATTTAGCGAACGCCTAAAGCCAAGGAACAGGAGGAGCCTTCAAGGCCTAGGCCATGAGGCGAGCATCATGAAGACATTCCCGTTGGTGATGTTCGCGATGGGCCTTGCGTTCTTTGCGCTTGGATTTGGCTTCGGAGAAGGCGGGACCTTTGACTTGGTGCAGATTCTTCTTGGCCTGCTTCAAACACTCATCGCTGCTGTGGTGCTGGGTTGGATTCCTATGCCAGTCGGCTCGTCCTCTGGCGACGGCGGGGAAGACCCCGAGACGATGAACAAACACTGAGTGATGACCATGTGGGAACACCGAACGATTTCTGACGCTCACCTCCAGGAGCACCGCCGCGTGCAACCCATGGAGTCCTACGTCGATTTGACCCAGAAGATCACGCGCACGATGGAAGTGGCAGAAGGCCACGTTTTCGACCACGAAGATTTCCTGCGCTACGTGCCTCAAGAAGGCCCATGGATGCCTCAAATGGACTCTGACATGACCCGTGCTGACCCCCGCACTCGCTACATCGGAAAGGGCAAGGCAACGCTGGTCAACACCAACATCATCCTCGGTTCCAGCTGGATCGAAGCCGAGCGTTTCCGCTACGAGCGTGACCTCAAGTCGACCTCGGATTGGATGAAGCAGAAGACCATCATGAACGCTAACATGTGGACGCCCAGCACGGTGGCCACCACCCAGACCTTCGTCTTCTGCTCGACCGGTGACGAGGCTCGCATGGGTTCCTCGTACAGCGTCCGCGGACCTCAAGACTTCGATCTCCCCGATGACAGCCACATGTTCTTCGAGCCAACCAAGGACGGCTGGCCCGAGTGGGACCCCGTGCTTTGGGGACTCGGTCACCGTGGCGTCGTCCCCGGTTCTGACCCCGCAGAGCGTGTGTTCTACCCCTCGCTCATGCACCGGAACGTGACGTACAACAACCGCTTGGGTTGGGTGCGCTACTCCCCAGCCGGATTCGGGAAGGACGCCAACGGCTACATCCTCACCCGTCCGTTCGATTGGATCTGGCCTGCTGTGAACGGCAGCCGCGACACCCCGTCGTCGTTCAACCTCCTCGTGAACATGCCCGACCGCCGCGAATCCTTCGGCGAAGAAGGCATCACGGACATCTTCCTGACCTCGGGCAAGACGTCGCTCTACTCGCTCATGGGCATGATGTCTTCCCCGATGGTTCGCCAAATGTTCGGCTCCGGTACCGACCTGGTGCCTCTGGAGATGCACATGGTCGAACCCGGCCTCGACGAGTGGATTCAGCGCGCCAGCGACGAAGACCGCTACGGCCGCATCTTCGAGTACTGCGCCACGCTCGGCTACCTCCTGACCGACCCCGCGATCGGCAGCCTCGGCGAAGGAAACCAGCGCCGCCGCCTCATCATCTACCCTCAGGACCAAGCCAACCTGTTGGCGTGCGTCAGCGCCAGCCAAGTGGCCGACCACGCGGTCAAGGTCAACTACGGCTCCACGGTGTTCACCAAGCTCGACCAAGCGGACTTCGAAAACCGCATGTCGCGCCGAATCAGCGCCTACGCCGACGAGATCACCCCAAGCGCCACCGCCCGTGGTATGCGCTGGGTGTCCAAGGCCACCTTCAACGCGGGCGACGGACAGGGCATCAAGGTCCAAACCGGACCTGTGGTGCACTCCCTCTTGGCCGTGCGCGGCTATGAGTTGCTCAATCTGAAGGAGTACCAAGACACCTTCAACGAGGTCAGCGAAGCACCCCGCCGTCTCATGACGCGGATTATTCAGTCCGTGACCATGAACGCGATGAAGACCGTGTTCCCGCTCGAAACCGTCCAGTCGAAGGCTTCGGAAGGCTCCGCGCCCTACGCTGGCCTGTTCTCTGTGGAAGGCCGCGAGCAACCCCTCGTCTACTACACGGACATCCGCTTCCTGGTGCCCAACAGCATCGACCAGTTGCGCATGCTCACCGGCCAGCGTGGCGCTGACCGCTCGCGCATGCGTGAAGCCTTCACCGAGTTGACCGGTGCAGACCCCGTGACGGGTCTCTCCATCCTCGACCTCTGTTTGCCCTTCGCAGGCGACATGGGCGAGGGCACGTGGCAGACCGGGACCGGCATCCGCATGGACGAGGTCATCGTCGAGGTCACCTGTGCCGTCAACCCCGCTGCGGTCTGGAAGCACCTCCTCGACTGCACCGCCGACCAGACCTTCACCACCGTCAAGGGCAACAAGGGCACCGCCGCCAACGTCTGGGGCGACGTCCTGATGCAGAACGAGCAACTCCATGACCGCTTCAAGAAGGACGGCTTGGACCACTGGCTCCGGTTGCTGAAGATGATCTACCATTACGCGGACCATCATTCACGCAAGAAGAACGGTCTCTGAGCCTGAGGGACCCATCACCCTCGGGCGCGGAATGGCCCGCTCCTCTCAAGTGCGCAACAATCCGGTGCCTTAGCACGGCTCCGAAAACCAATAATCTGGCATGGAGGATGTACGCTCATGGCTGATGTTGGCGGCCCGCTCCAGTACTACTGGAGGACCGTTTCAAATGCCGATTATTCCACTTCGTTCATCGGCTACTGGCACGTTTTGGCCATGCTGAGTCTTCTTTCAGCGATGTTCCTCGTGTTCCTTTCGGTGTTGGTGTATCGTGCTGACCCGTCGAATGGGAAAAACCGGTTTATTGGACTCATGCTGATCACGGAGGCTGTCCGTTGCGCCACCGCCATGTTGTACTGGGCATACTCATGGCCCGAATCTTCTCTCGCCTTTCTCTCGACCGTTCGCGTGGTGTACTATGTCATGTCGTTGCAGTTGTTTTTCCTTTACATTCTCACGCCGACGTTTTATGCAAAGCGGGCGTGGTCCGGCCGTCTTTCCAGCTTCTTTAGCGTTCACGGGCTCTACCTATTGCCCGTGTTTTGCATCGTCGCAATCCTCGGGTTGATCGCAGCTATGGGCGGTTTACATGCTGCAATCGGGGACATCGGATGGACGCATTGCAGCGCTGTTGGTGCAGGTATCGGATCCACCGCATCGGGTGATCCGATGCCTTTCGAGGTGACGTGCCCTGCGTCGTGGGCATCCGTCTATCCGATGACGTTGTCTTCGCCAACGCTTGGACCTTTGACGCAGATGTTGCTGTTCCTGCCCACACTTGGCGCGATTTTCGCCGCGGTCGTGGTGACGAAGATCACCAGCATGACGCAAAAAGTGGACCATGCGCAGAGTGTTGAACTTCGAGCGGTGCGCCTAGGCTTTATTGGCAAAGCCGTGCTTCAAATCACGAGCATTCTGATGCTCTTGACCCTCGTGAGTGTGCTCGGTGAGTCTCCAACCTTGGACACCCATCCTTTCAATCCAGACGAACAGGTCCCTAAGTTGCTGATTGCCGTTGGCCCGCTGCTCCCGATCACGGTGGTTCTGGCCGCTTTGTTCGAGGGCGTAGTCTTCACATATGCAATGGCCAAGAACGAGGTCTTCGGCATCGATGAGAAACTTAGGAGAGGTTTCACCACAGCTGTGTTCACAGGGAGCTTCGCCCTGCTGTTTCTTTTTGCAACGGAAGGCATGGAGGCGGCCTTTGACAAGGGATGGGTTGGAGGAATCCTGATCGGCCTGCCGGTCATCGTGCTTAGAAAGCCAATCCTTGCGTCGCTGGAACGCGTTTCAAACACTATCATGCCACAGTCGTTTACCAGAGACGAATTCAGCTACATCGCGTTGTACAAAGCGGCCATCAGCGATGCTGTAATCAGCGAGAAAGAACGTACCATGCTCGATATCCAAGCCACTGCATATGGGTTTAGTCCGTCAAGGGTGGCCTCATTGGAAGCCCATGTGGACGCAGATGGTTCCGAGGACGAATGAGACTCGCTCTCGCTCGGAAGCGTTGCTGCGTACTCAAGACAGGATGTCCATGAGGCGGTCGGCTTCTGCTGCCAAGCGAATTGAGCGCGCAATGCGGCGGCCGGTCGACATGAAGGGCTCGTTGATGTCCGAGTAGGGTGAGCCGCCGACGAAGGGGTTGGAACCCGCGACAATGCGCGCGGAGATCTCGAAGACCTTGAACTCAAGCTGGTCGGTGACGATGGTCTCCAAACAGAATGGGCCGATCATGCCGCGTGCTCCCTTTTCGAGTTCGAAGGAGGAGGCCACGGTGCCTTCGGCCATGAGGAAGGCCTTGGGGAGCAGGGATTCACGGATGACCACGGGTTGATTCCCGGTCACGACGAAGGACGGCTCCAGCGACATTTCGCGGAGGTCGCGCAGTGAGCCGAGTTTGTAGAACTCGTCGACGTTGGATTCGTCTCGTCGGTCCATGGAGAGCAGTTCCAAGCGACCGAGGTTCTTGCCTGCGTTGCTGCCGGTGCCTCGCACTTGGAAGCCATCGGTGGCGGTGGGGTCGAAGAAGAAGTGGAGGTAGTAGCGGCAACCGAGCACGTATTCTTGGATCGTGAACTCCTCTTCGATGTCCACGTTCCTGCGGAAATCACGGTAGTCTCGTGCGATGAAATAACCGCGACCGCCCTTTGCGCCGGCGTACTTGACGATGACAGGTCCGTCGATGTCCTTTGGATCGTGCACCACTCGAGGCATGTTGCACCCGCCTTGCTCAAGCCATAGGCGCTGGCGCTCGCGACTGGATTCCCAGTGGAGGATGCCGCGGTTTCCAAAGGTCGGGGTTTGCAGTTCGCGGAAGTTGTCTGAGCCGAGGTACTCGACCAAGGAGCCGTGGGGGATGATGATGACGTTGCGCTCGCGCATCCACTCGGCGTGGTCCATCAACTCGTGGTAATGGTCGAGCATCAGCCACTCATCGGGTTCGGCTCCAGGGAAGGCTGAGTAGAAGCGACGACGTTCTTCGCCTACGGCGATGCCCAAGGTCCGGAAGCCTTCCATGCGTGCGCCGTGAAGGATTTGCAGGGAAGAGTGAGAGGCCACCACGCCAATCGTGATGGAGGCTGGGTCGTAGTCGGCTAGCCAGCCTGCGAGTGTAGTCCCATCCACGCCCATATCGACCGGTTCCGTATGCGCTCTATATCCATTGCCGTTGCGTTCGCGATAGGGCGCAGCACCTTCGACGCCGGTGGCTTTTCAGGCCGTCGCGCGCGTCCGTCGCGTATGGACCCCAACGGCCCAAGGATCACCTATGCGGGATACTTGCGTCTGAACGAATTGCTGGGCCTACAAGCAGGGCCTGACGGGCACCTCCCGGTGCCGTGCGCCGACGAGCAGCATTTCATCGTCGTGCACCAAACCTACGAACTGTGGTTCAAGCAGGTTTTGACCGAACTCGATGCCAGCGTCCGTCTGCTTGGCCAGCCTTCGGTTCCAGAAGGCGACATTCCGCGTGTGGTTCGTCATCTGGAGCGGGTTTCGGAAATTTTCCGCCTCCTTTCCGCGCAATGGAAGGTCATGGAGACCCTCGCTCCGCAAGAATTCCTGGCCTTCCGTGACCGTTTAGGCACGTCCTCGGGCTTCGAGTCCTGGCAAATGCGCGCCCTTGAGTTGACGCTTGGCCTCAGCGATGAACAACGCGTGGAGGGTGCAGATCCCATCGGCCACCTTCGCCGCCTTCATTCGGTCGGCGACATGTCCGACGCGGCCTTGGCCGACCTTGAGGCACGTGTGGACGGCACGTCGTTGCACGACGTCTTGCTCGCCTGGCTCGGCAGAACGCCCATCGACGGCTCGCTGGCCGACGCCGAGGGTGACGGGGCAGTGGTCGCGGCCTTCGTCGACGGCCATCTCGCTGCGATGCGTTCCCATGCGGACGAGGTCATCGCCCGCATGGTCGCTGTGGGTCAAGGTGAACCGGAGGCCTTGGAACGACGGATGTCGGCGGGCGTCGATGGCGCTGCTACGTTCCTGCGTCCCGAAGGAAGCATCGACCGTGCACGGGCTGGTTTGCTCTTCATTGAGTCGCATCGGCACTTGCCGCTGTTGGCTTGGCCCCGTCGCCTCATCGACACCGTGGTCGAAGTGGAACAGTCGATGCTCGCCTTCCGGCACGCGCATGCCCGCATGGTGGAACGGATGATCGGCCGACGCATGGGCACCGGCGGTTCAGCAGGCGTGGATTACCTCGACGCCACGACGCGCTACCGCATCTTCACCGAGTTGTGGGCGGTGCGCACCATGCTCGTGAAAGAAGCGAGGTTGCCGCAGCCGCGTGACGCGGCCTTCTACGGGTTTGCAGGCTCGGACTGACTCACGCGTCGTGCGGGTCGATGTCGATGGGGATGAGCTCGTGCTCATACTCGTAGAGCGCAATCTTCAGCGGGTCGAGGACGAAGCGCACGTCGGCTTCTTCGTTGCCGTGGAGCGAAATGAGTTCCTCACGGAAGGCTTGACGCAGGTCGTCTTCCTTGGCGAAGAGCGGAGCGCCCATGCCGATCTGGAGAGCACGTGCACCAATGATGCGGGCGCGCTCAAAGCGGGTGTGGAGTCGGGCGGGCTTGACCATGGGGGTGCACCTGCGAGCGAACTCGCAAGCCGGCGACCAACAGGGCCCTCTTGAAGACTTCGTCCGGCTTCGTCTCGCTTCTGCTCAAGCTTCTTCGTCCAAATGCAGGGGCTGGCTGACCCTCATAGAGCGCCACAGCATCACGGTGGCAGGTGCACAAAGTACGACCAGTGCGGCGGTCAGAAGCGTGATTTCAATCCCAGAGAGCGGTTCGGTGATTGCCGGCTCGGGCGTTTCGGGTGCAGGAAGTGCGGCTTGGAGCGAGCGCAACGGCAACGGGTCGTGCAGCACGACCGTCCAGGTGCCGTTGGTGGAACCGGGGAGGGTGGAGCTGACGTTGGCGTCGAGGGCACCGAGGTGAGGAGGGGCGTGAACGGGGCTGGACCACGTGGTGCTGTTTCCGCTGAGGTTTGTGCGGTCTTTCGAGGTAACATTCAGCGCCTCTTCAAGCCTTAGCGTCATCGTTTCACCCGTCAGGACGGCATAGCCATCAATCACGATCGCGGGAAGGCTGACCAGCCCGTAGTGCCCCTCGAAGCGCTGGTAGGATCGGTTGGAGAAGTCACCGTCTTGCGGCGAGGGGGTGTGACGTACCACCAGCACGTCGGAGCGGTCAAGTCCGTTGAGCATCGCCTCCACCGGGCGGCACGGTTCGCACCAGTCTGCTCCGAAGTATTCGATCACGCGCAGCGTGCTGTCGGCCTCGCAACTCGTCCCTTCACACAGGCCGCCTACGGTGGATTCAGCGGCCACGGCCGGGCCGGAACAAAGCATCAGCGCCAACAGCGCCACAAAGGGCAAGGCTCGATGCACGTCGTGGCCAAGTGGACTGTGTTAATAGAGGGCGTCCACCGGACTTAACCAATGGCTTCGGGGTGGCGACGTCCCTCCCTTCTCCCCCTCGCTTTGGTGGCTGTCGCGGCCATCATCATCGTGGCCGGCGGGACAATTCGCGTCCTCGACGCAGGTGAATCATGCCCGGACTGGCCGAAATGCTTCGGTACCTGGACCTTCGCCGTCGACGCTGACGAGCAAGCGCAGTGGTGGGAGGACAACCCGGACGCCACCGCGGACACCCGTGGCGAAGGCCACCTGTACACCACGCTGGAAATTTTTAGTGAATGGGTCCACCGATTGTTGGTCGGGCTCGTTGCGGTTCCGATACTCATCAACGCCCTTTGGATGCACCGTTTACGGAAGACGTACGGGCCGAGGGTTCGAAACACGGCAGTTTTGGCAGGCGTGCTGCTCGTCGCTCAGGCTGGCGTTGGAGCATTGACTGTGGTGTATGACAACCGTGACTGGACCGTGGCTTTGCACCTCTGCATGGCCACAATTTGGACCTCTACGCTCCTTCACCAGTACATTGCGATGCGCAAAGTCGAGGGAGCAACTTGGAAGTTTTTCTCCACCTCTGGAGCCTTCCTCGCCCGTCAACGTGCCCGCACCGATGCGTTTGCGGCCTCCGTTTTGTTGCTGCTTGCGCTCGGTGCATGGGTTTCGTCGACAGCCCCCGGTGCTCAGTACAACCAAGCCTGTTCCATTGGCTTCCCTGACGGATGGCCCGCTTGCCGAGGGCAACTGCTTCCCACCTTGGACCACGCAGGCGTCCTCGTTCAGATGGTGCACCGTGTGGGTGCCTTGGTGGTCGGAGCCCTGCTCATCCTCGGCGGCGCTCGCATCAAAACCGCGGCTCGTGCTGCAGGTGAGCCGATGGCCTTGCACCGCGCCGTGGACTTCACCGCGGGTCTCTGGATGCTGAACCTCTTGGTCGGGGCCGGTTACATCGTCTTTGCCGACGCCGGCGGTTTTCCCGAAGGACTCTCGCTGGTTCACTTGGTGGTAGGTGTGGTGGCCGCGGTGGTTGCCATCTCCGTGACCATGATGAGTCGGCTCGTCTCCCCCGTGGACAGCGGGGGCGAGTCTGAATGACGGAAAAGCGTCCCCTGCCCAGCGTTCTCATCGACCTGATGAAGCTCAGGGTCGTGGTTTTGCTGCAGATTACGGCGATTTGCGCGATCCTTGTTCACGACCTTTTGGTTCGCTACGACTCCATCGCAGGAGACCGGTCTTGGATGGACACCGCGATTGCGATTGCCATCACCCTTGTTGGCGGAACGCTGTCCGCTGGCGGTTCGAACGCGATCAACATGTGG
>CEWG01012172.1_pt1 | contig 12018 bp, 11 predicted proteins | sample 361411 | NCBI WGS metagenome assembly CEWG01 (sample SAMEA2622173, study PRJEB7988) | marine metagenome | biome: marine biome (ENVO:00000447); feature: surface water layer (ENVO:00002042); material: "saline water (ENVO:00002010), including plankton (ENVO:xxxxxxxx)" | depth 5 m | reverse complement strand
TGGTGGCGGGAAGTGATTCCCAGACCACATCCCACAGCACAAGCCACTCAGCAGGGGCCACACCGAAGTCAACAGGAAGTTCGGGGCGGTGCAGAGCATCGTGCACCTGTTCGTAGGTGAGCCGTCCGATTTCGAGTTGATGCACGGCCATGGCGATGCGACGAACTTGGTTCCAGAGGAAGGAGTGCCCGACGATTTCGAAGCCAACGATGCGCCCACCAACCGTCCATGGCACCGCAGAAACGACGGTGCGAATGGGGTTCTTTCCTTCCTCCATTCGGGCGAAATTCCTCACGTCATGTGTCCCAACGAAGAGGGCCAAATGGCGCTGGAAGCGGTCCACATCATCGGCCCACCATCCTTCCATCCCTTCCATGCGGTACCGGTAGACGCGGTGGTCGGCCAAACGGGGGTTCCACCCGGCTGGGACCTCAGTGGCGTCGAGTACGGCAAGGTGGTCGGGAAGCCGATCGGCCATGGCACGAACCAATTTCCTGTCACCGATTTTCTCGTACAGGTTGCGGTCAAGAGTGAGCAAACCGCCGTTACGACGAACGTTCACCCCAGCGTCGGTCCTGCTGCCGAGAATCATGGTGTGTTCGTCGTCCTTCCACCATCCGAGCGAGCGCAATACACGCTGGAGTTCGCCTTGAACGGTGATAACGTCGGGTTGAATTTGGCTTCCGTGGAAGGCGTCGCCGAGGTAACCGACACGCAGCGCCAGATGGACGAGTTCGCCCATCCTGAAACAACCTCAGGCGTCTTCGAGGATACCTTTGACGTCCTCAGCGGAAAAGCCCAGTCCACCAATGGACCACAACAACGCCTGCTTGAGCCAGGGTTGGCTGATGTCCGAGGTGCGCTCTGGGTCAACGACCTCAATGCGATCGACGAGGTTTCGTGCGGCGTTGTAGAGTCGGTCGTCGAAGGGGATGTCCGCCATCTCAAGTCGAGTAGCGTACCGTTGGAACTCCTTCACGGCTTGGGGGATGCGGTTGCATTCGAGGGCAAAGTCGGCGAAGTCCGCGATGTATTCGTCGTTTTCTTCGTCAAGTTGCATGGCCTTCTTGTAGGCCATCATGATCTTTCCACCGGGAATGACGTCTTCCTGAGCGTCCATGTTGAGCATGTTTGCGAACTCGGCGTAGGTGTGGTGAAGCGCCGCTTCGTTGCGGTGTTGGCCGCGCAGGGCATCGAGCATCTCCACGGCACCTTCGAGGTCACCTTCTGCGAACTTGTCTAGGGCGGGTCGAAGCAGGTCGTCGGACATGGTGGGGCCTCCGTCCCGACGGTGCGGGACCTGCTCTTCAAGGCCTCGGCTCAGTCTTGGGTCAACGCGGCCTTGAGTTCGGACAGCTGGCTGGACTGGCTGTGCCGCATGTGCAACTCGTTCAGAAGTTCCTCTGTGTCTTGCCATCCGCGGACATTGAAGAAGCAGATTTTGGGGTCTGGGCTGGCCGTGGTGACGGTGCGCTGGTAGGTCAGCAAGCCGAGGAGACGGCGAACCACGCTCTTTCCTGCCTTTTCGGCGTTGGTGTCGTCTTCGTTGGTCTGCACGGCTTCAGGAGCGGGAGCGACCGCGGCCACGCCTCTGGTCTCTTGCGTCAACCCGATTCCGGAATCCGTCAGCAGGGAGATGGTGGCAAAGCCAAGCATGGTCCCAAGCATGGACCGCTCAACACCGACTTCGGAGATCTTCTCGAACAAAATTCGGCGGTGGCCGCGCACGAGGAGGAAGCGGTGATCGAAGATGACCGCATCGCTCGTCACGGCGTAGTGGAAGGAACGCTGGTAGTAGGCCGTGAGAAGGACCAACATCCCGGAAAAGAAAGCACCTGCAATCAAGTGGTTGTATTCTGGGAGCAATCCACCGTCGGTGCCGATGCTTGGGTAGCTGTCACCAACGATGGCGGTGAGCCAATTGTCCAAGACCACCAGCAGCGGGGCGATGCTCGCCAACAGCAGCCAGAAGGTCAGCCAGCGGTTGGAGGTGTTGATGTTCAGCATCCTGTTGAACCACGTCAACGCCAACATGATGCCCATGAAGGTCACGTCGTTGGCAAGGAAAGTGAACAACAGTTTCGCAAAGCCGCTGGAGTCTTCAGACGTCAACAGCCCTGCCAGGTTGTCGTTGAAGAACAACCAGTGAAGGCCCATCATGACCATGGCTAGGACGTAGTATCCTGCGAAGGCCATGAAGGAAGGTCGGGTGTGACGGAGAATTTCCTCCCCAGGAATGGTGCGGAATTTCTTCTCAAGGCTTGTATCTGCTGCCTTCTCCTCGACGGCGGGCGCTGAGGCCTCCTTGGCTGCAGCGGGCGCATCGGTTGCTTCCTCGGTCATTGGGACACCTGTCCTGTCTCTTGGTGAGAACGCCATGAACGTTTCCACGATACGAGATTGAACACTGCAGGCTTGATTCCCTTCGCGTCACGCCGTCAGTGAAGCAGGCCCCACGCGTGCTCCGCATTGCCGCGGATCCACTCAAAATCCGCTTCAGTCCGCACGCCTTGTTCGTCCTCGAGGCGAAGTGTGCGTACTTCCAACGGGTACTCGTTGTAGGTCAAATGGCTGCGCAGGCCTCCTCTGGTGGGTTGGTCGAAAGTCCAATGTGCTCGTGCCAGGGCCGCCACCTCGAGGTCGACGGACACCCTCTCGTTCCACATGCGAACCGAAAAGACGGGCAAGCCTTCCTCGTTCCGCTTGCCGACCACCACTCGATCAAACCGTTCGGTGTGGCCGCGTGTTTCGTCGTGGAGCAACCCGCCTTCGCTCAGGGCCACGTGCCCTAGGTCCCGTGACTTCCACGGCCGGTCGTCGACCGCGCTGAGGGTCGGGGAAGCGTGGGGCAGGAACCAATCAAGGTACGAACCGTCGGAAAAGTGCAGCACGCCCCAATACCATGGGACAGAAGGGGCCTGAACCTTGACCTTCTGGAAGTAGGCCGTGCCACGAACAGGGGCCCCGTCAATGTGGCCTTCGGCCGTGGTACCGTGAAGCCGGAGGATGTCATAGCCAAGGCCGGCAGCATAGGTGGCCGTCGCCTGCCGTGCGGTGGACAACCGTTCCGAGGCCGGATGCAAACGGAGATCGAGGCTGGAGAACGGAGCGCTTTCGGGCATCGGGTCCAACGTCAACCAGAAACTCGACCCGTCCCCTTCCATGCCCATGCTGTAATCTTCGTCGAGCAGCGGCACGACGGCGCCGGCCCCCCGACCGGGGGTGGAAGGGCCAGGCCACGAAGGGTGCGCGCCGGGGAGAACGACCATGCTGCAGCGCTTGGCCAACACGGCATCGTGCATGGTCTGACCGTCAAACCACCACGCGCAGACCATGCCGTCGAGCGACATGCCGCCGTGTTCGTCCACGCCAGGTCGACCCTGAGGACGCCATGTGTCTCCGTTGACTTCGACGCGAGCCGCGTCTTTCGTGGACCAGAGGGTCATCAATTGCTTCCCTGTAGGGCGACCATGCTCGTCTTCGAGCATGACGAGCCACCACCACCAATCCCAGGTCAACCCTCGTATCGGAGGGCGCTGGTCCAAGCGCCAAAGTCCACTCAGGTCACCAAGGAAGTGCGCGGGGGGCATCACGCGATCTCCTTCCCTTTGAACAACGCTTGGCCTACGATCCAAATCACGCCCGCCTGGAAGAGGAGCACCAAGATGGCCACGGCGATATTGCCTGTCGCCGAGATGGCAAAGGGTGCTTCTGAGGCAAGGAAGGACAACCCGTCGCCCGGGGCGGCGAAGTCAACGTTCCAAAGGCTGTAATCCGTTGTGTAGGCGATGAAGGCTTGCTGATTGGGCCAAGACAAGGCCGTGGCCGCATCGATGATCGCCAAGCACCACCCAATCACCGACACCCGAAGCAGGGGTGAAGAGGGAAGCCCCATGGAAAGGAAGGCCATTCCAAATTCCCATGCAGCAAAGGGAATGGCGAGGACGATTCCGTACTTCCACATCACGCCCAAGGTCATGAAGAGCATGCCGTACACCAACAGCGCCAACCACGTGGCGAGGAGGATGGCCAACCAAATCCCCAGGTCCTCAAACCGATAGAAGCCGTCTCCGGGCGCGGCCAAGCCGGTCACAAGCGCTGAGAGGCCCACGATGGCTGCGCTCGCCGGCCACACCAAGGCAAGGTAGCCAAGCATGCGGTACAGGAGCACCTCGCCCCTTGCGATGGGCTTCGCGAGGAGGAAATGCATCGTTTCTGACGTCATCTCACCACGGATGAGCCCCGTAGCCAAGAAGAGAGGCAGAAAGATGCCGAGGAGGAACACCACGCCGAGCTTGCCGTAACCGAGAAGGAAGGCCCTGTGGGTTGCCTCCTGAATGATGGCTTCGTCGTCGGGGTCCTCGTCCACGCCGTTATCCCGCGTAAGTTCTGAACCATACCACGCTTGCCGAATGAATCCGTCGCAAACGACGCCGTTGCCGTTGGTGTCCTTCGCGCCGTCGGGGCGATCGGCTTCCAAACAATCCCCGTCGTCGTCGTACCCCATGCTGACGACGGTAGAATCGATGGATGACGGGAAGTCGGGCCCGTCTTCGTCGAACAAACCGTCGCCGTCGTTGTCAACGGATTCGATGGGGTCGTTCATGAAATCGATGTAGAACAGGAGGACGGTGCTGAGGGCCACCATGCACGAGGCAATCACGACCCACGTTGAAAGCCGGGTCCGGTACTGCCTGAGCGTGAACTCTGCCACGGCAGTGGCTTTGCGGTCGAGGCTTGACCATGCTTTGGTGGATGAAGACATCAAGGCCCACCTCCGCCCACAAGATGACCGATCACCGATTCGAGGTCATCGTCCGGGTTTTCGATGCGCGTCACCTTGAACCCACCCTCGATGAGCAAAGCGGGAAGCCCTTGATGCACGGCTCCGAGGTCATGGGTCAGGATGTCCACGATACCCTCGGATGGAATCATGACGCCGTGAACGTGTTCCAAGTCGATGACCGCTTTGGCCAGACGCTTACCATCCTGACAATGGATGTGGATGCGGTGCGGGATTCGATCGAGTTGCTCTCGGATGCCGTGGACGTTGCCAAGGGCCAGCACTTGGCCGCGGTGCAGCAGAACGATTTGTTCGGTGATGCGTTCGATTTCACCAAGAATGTGGCTGCTGACCAGCACCGTACGTCCCATTCGCCCAAGCTCCCGCACGACGTTCATGATCGTCGTTCGCGCCAGCGGGTCGCATCCTGTCAGCGGTTCGTCGAGCACGATGAGGTCGGGGTCGTTGACCAGCGCATGCGCGATCTTCACCCGTTGCCGCATGCCCTTGGAGTAACGTCCGATTGGAGTGTGCATCACGTCCTTCAGATTCACAAAGTCAAGCACACGCTCGGCTTCGAGCTTGGCCTCGTCCCTGGTGAATCCGTGAAGGCGAGCAAAGGTGGTGACGAAATCAAACGCCGACATCCAATCGTGCAATTTCTCAGACTCAGGGACGAAGCCGACACGTCCGTAGGGCGTTGGATCTTGCCACGGGTCGATGCCAAAGAGGCGGACTTGGCCCGTGGTGGGCTTGCAGCGACCCATCAGGAGATTGAACATGGTCGACTTGCCTGCGCCATTGAGCCCCAGGATGCCAGTAACGCCACCTGAAATGGCGAGGTTGATTTGACTCAGAGCATGAATGCGCCCGTAGGTTTTCCCCACGCGGTCAAACACGACCGCGGGGAGTTTCTCCGGCACAGGCTCAACCGTGGGCTGGGTAGCAGGCCCCACTTGGCTGATGTCCGGCATCATTCGCGGGTCACCTCCATGCTTGCCACGCGGTTGGCCAAAAGGAAGAGGGATAGCGCGTTCATAGCGACCACCGAAACCAGCGACCATGTCCACGCAATGTCGTAGTTGGATTCCGTGCCAATGAGCGCCTGACCCACGTTGGCCAAGGCGTCGTACGGCGAAAGGAGGTAAAGCACGTCCTGTTCAAACAGGAGCGCCACAAGGAAGGCTACGGATTTGGACCCGAGGACCAAGGCAAGCAAACCAATGGCTGGGAAGAAACCGTTTGTGGAAACGCTGGACATCGCGAGCCCCAGCGACGTGTAAGTCACGACAAGCAGCATACCGGCCACCGTCGCACCGAGCAGCAAGGGGAAGGTGTCGACGATCCAGGCCCACCCATGGCCCATGGCCAAGACCTCTACGGTGTAGTAGATGAAGAGCGTAAACACGCAGAGAATGAACAGAATTGTTGCAGCGGCCAAGTACTTCATCGCCACGTAATCAAACCGGGTGATGGGGCGGCTGAAGTACAGCGCAGAGGTGCCGTTGATCCGGTCCTCTGAGATCATTGTCCCAACGATCAGGGCCGTAACGACCGGGTAGTACAACACGTTGCGGGGGAAGAAGCCGAGGACGTGGGCGTAGAGGCTGTCCCTGCTGATCATGAACACCTCGCCGAGGCCATCCCCAAACAACGAGCCAAGCAGCACGGGGAAAATGTCCCCGACGGAACCGATGAGCACCAGCACGAGGTAGGCCCGCACAAGCAGCGGCCACGGCCGGTGACCGCTCCTTACCAACCCCAAGATGTGATGACGGTACACCGCCCAATTTCGTGCCCAACGTGGGTTGAGCGTCCCGGTCCACGGGAGGTAGGTCTGCGTGAAGACCTGACCCGTCGACCCAGTTTTGGCGACGCTGGCTTGACCGCCATCTTCGGCCGAATAGGCGGCCTCGATGCGCGACGCACCTGTGACGGGCGAGGCTTCGTCAAAGCGAACCTCCTCCTCCGCTTGGACCGCCTTCTCCTCAATGGGGCCAGCGTCGGTCATCGTGGTGCACCTCCGGCAAGCAGGTCCTCGCTGGACTTGACGTCATGGCCGAGCCGTTCCATGATGGCGATGAACAGGTCTTCGAGGGACGCTTCGTAGGTGTGCAGGCGACGAACTTGGGAACCCGTGGTCGCCGCCACTTCGAGCACTTCCCGTGGCACATCATCTCGGTCATCGGCCACGCGCATGACGCGCCCCTGCCGACGGACACGGAGGCCCCGGTCGAGCAGGCCTCGTTCCATGGCTTCGGCCGCCCCCCAGACGTGCACTTCGTACTCCCGGTCGATCGCCTTCAAGTCCTCAATCCGGCCTTCGGCCACAAGGCGTCCTTTGTGCAGGAGAACGATGCGTTCGCACACCTGTTCGACGTCGTCCATCAGGTGCGACGCCATTAGGACGCTGCGTTGACCGTTGCGAACCGTGGTGTCCAATGTCTGGAGCATGAAATCCCGCGCCGCAGCATCGAGCCCGTTCGAGGGCTCGTCTGCGATGATCATCTCAGGGTCGTGGACGATGGCACAGGCCAACTTCGTCGCCTGCCGCATGCCGGTGGAATAGCCGTCGATCTGGCGGTAGCGTTGTTCGCCTAGACCGACGTATTCCAGGCATTGATGCGCACGTTGCATCGCCACCACGGGATTCATGCCAAGCAATTCCCCAGCGTAGCGGACTTGATGGATGCCGTCCATGCGAGGATCAAGTGCTTCGTATTCCGGCATGTATCCGATGCGTTGTCGGATGCTTGGACCCTCGGTCCGGATGTCATGTCCAAGCACGGTGCCCTCGCCAGACGTCACCTGAATCAAACCGAGCAGGGTTTTCAGGAGCGTGGATTTGCCCGCACCGTTTGCACCCAGAAGCCCTGTCGCACCTGCTTCAATTTGCAAGTCGAGCGCGTTGAGCGCCACGTGTTCGCCGTAGGCTTTGGTCAACGCCTTGGTGTGCACGATTGGTGCACGGCCTTCGACCATGCGTGTTGGTTGCGAGGAGGGCCTTTCAACCCGTCCCCGTTTTGTCTTCACGACGAGGGAACCAAGCCACCTCGGACACGCACTGCGATGCCCTTCTCCATGGACGTGGCTTCTTGCTGGGTGCATTGGGCCACACCGTGCGCGATGAGCGCCCCGTCCGGTCCGAGAACCAAGCACGGCGATCCGGGTCGAAGGGAAGAGGACGCTTCGAGGATGAAACCGTGCATTACGTTCCGCCCAGCACCCACGAAGGGCACGGCGTCTTCCACCACGGTCAGCGTGGCGGGCGAATGTGCCGGAGGAAGGCCGAGGGCATGCAATACTCGGGCGCCTTCATCGGTCAACGAGAGGCCGCCGTCGCCCAAACGAGGCGATAGGATGTGCCGGCCCTCACCGTCCTTGACGTTTCGAATCCGCCCCGTGCTGCTCATCACAAAGGTGGCTGCTCCGACGAAGGCGGTGGCCATGGACCGTTCAAGGTGCAAATCAAGCATGGATTTCTCCACGGCCTGCGTTCGACGCAAACCGATTTCGGCCTCTGCAATTCGGTCGTCTTCAGCCCCTGCTCGTGCCCCAAGCCCCGCATCCTTCAACGCTGCATCAAAGGCCTCGCCGAGGCTGTCGGAACGAAGATCAACGCTGCAGAAAGGACGGCCGTCAAGGTGCAAACGTGCCAATTCTCGACGCACCCAAGCATGGTCCAGCGGACGGCGCCAGAGCCATTCAGGACCTTCGACGTGTGCAAAGGGCTGGAGGTCTTCCAAGGACCAAGGCACCAACCCAATGGGGCTGAGAACGAGCACCTCGAGCAGAGGGTTGCTGGCTCGAGCCCGCGCGACATGAGCGCCGACACGATCGCGCCATGGACCCGGTGCACCATGCAGGATGAGAACGGTGCCCTCATTCGTGGCGGGACGCCATGAGTGGTGAAGGCGACGGCGCGACGCGACGACGGTGGGACGAACGAAGGTGTCCTCACCGGCCCATCGTAAGGCACCGCGCCCCGGCGTGTTTTGTGCTTCGATGACCCATTCCCACGCAGCTTCCCAGCCCCCGCGATCGGGAGAGGTGTCGCTGGCCGCGGCTCGGTCGTTCATCAGAAGGTATTCTGCGGCGGGAATGGGTGCCGTACCGCGAGCAGGAGAGGTGGTGATCCAAAGGAAGGCTTCTCGGAGGGCGGGATGCGCGTGGCTTCGTCGTTCAGCCAGTTCCCAGATTCGCCCGTCATGCACCGCTTGTCGGCATGTGGCCAACTCTGCAAGCGTGACTTCCAAATTGAACCTAGACAGGATCTCCATCTGGCGGTCTTTGTCCATCTTGCGCACCTCCTCAGGCGTGACGTGTGCGATGCAAGGCATGAGCAGTGGCCAATCGTTCAGGTCCCGAAGATGAACGGTCCCCGTGGGCGTCAACATGCGCCCATCGCGGGCGAAGAGCGCATAGGCCGCCGAATCGAAGAGGTCGGCCCCAAGGGCGATCAGCATTGGGAAGAGCATCGGGTGACCGCAACCAAACATGTGGACGGGACGCTGAGGTGGCAATTCCGGCATCGAAGCCAGCATGATGCGAGCCAAATCCGCATAGCGTTGTTGCTCCATTACAGGAACGATGCCTCCAATAGGATGCACGCTGAATCCATGCTCACCCATGGCTTGAGCGCTCAAGCGCCTCAAATCGGGATGCAGGCCGCCTTGCACCGGTCCATTGAGCATGGTGTCACCGGCCGTGGTGATGCTGGCTTTGGCACGCTCTGCGGTTTCAATGACCGCCGCATGCACCTCATCACGGGTCATGTCCGGCCGCGTGAAGACGTCGAGCATCGTGGCCACGTCGACGCCGATGTCACGTTGGAAGGCCACGATTTCTTCCACGCCCACCTCCACGTCTCCGTACACGTAGGCTTGGAAGGTTCCAGAATCGGTCATGATGGCCCCTGGATAATTCAACAGATCATGCACGCCATGTTCTAACGCATGGTTGCGCAAGTCCTCGTGTTTCCAGATGATGTAGCTGTTCGTGATGAGCATCTCAATGCCATAACGGTCCCACATTTCGCGCGGTTCAATCGTCCGCAAATTGGGGTTGATGACCGGCAGGAGGGTCGGTGTGGTCACAATGCCGTGAGCGGTCGAAAGGGCGCCAACACGTGCGCGACCGTCCCTTGCCTTGATCTCAAAACGACCGACATGGGCTTCACGTGCAGGCTTGGGCGAATCTCTCGGCCCGTCTTGCCATGCCACCATGACCTGCGCACTGCACGTTAGCCTTCAATCCGCCCCATCGCTTCGTAGCCCAAGACGGGCTGCAAGGCGTCGATGAGCCGTGCTTTCGACCGCACCAAGATGGCCGCTGATGGTCGCTCGCGACACTCCGAGTTCGCTGGCAACGTCGGCCAGCGTGCACTTGCGTGGGCGTTCGTAGTATCCAAGACGCCAGGCGGTCGCAAAGGCGTGCATCTGATGTTCCGTCAGACCCGCAAAATCGTCATGCTGTTGTTCTGTCAGTCGGACCACGGACACCGTGCCGTTGGAGTTCCACGATTGGAACCCCTTGACCATGGCACTGCACCCGGCAGGCGTCCCGCGGATGATGATGGTCGCGCCTGAGACACCAATCGAGGATCCGGGCGCCACGACCGCGTTCCAGATGTCACGACCGATGCGAAGCAATTCGTGTGAATTCTCAACAAGCGCCGTCAAGCGAATGCGCCCACCCACGATTTCTTCGCCGATCACCTCGATGAGCCTGAACCATGGCACGCGATCCACATCCTCGACCGTCATGCCTTCGTTCAGCGTCAGTTGGAGCACATACACGATGGTGTCATGCTGGCTGTTCCTGCTGACGCTGGCCATCAGCACCGCTTCTTGGCAAATGGCCAGTTGATGTTTAAATTCAGAATTGGCGATGGCGTGGCCGGGATAGCGCATCCTGACCTCTTTCATCGGTGCATTCCCCTGCTAGGTATCGTTTGGAGTTACCGCCGTACGTCATTCGCCGATCCAATCGAGCAGACGACGATGCGCGATTCGGTCGACTTCACGAAGGTGACCGCTTATGGTGGCGTTTGAAACCCCTGCAGCTTTTGCGATATCACTCAGGGCGCAGCCCCGTGGGACGTCGAAATATCCCATGGACCATGCCAATCGTGCTGCCTCAACTTGCTGTGGAGTCAATCCGGCGTCAGCGTCGTGGTCGGCATCACCCGAACGGACCACGGCCACCGTGCATCGGTCATTCCACAGGCGGAAGGCGGCGACCAAGGCCTGACATCCATCGCTTGAACCTCGAAGGATGACTTCGGCTCCACGCCGTCCAATGCGCGTCCCTGGGCTGATGATGGCATCTCCGACTTCAAGCGGGATGGTAACCAAGGGATGAGTAAAGCGAACGATGGCGTAAACGGCTTCGCCGTCAGTGGTCGGTTCAGTTCGGACGACCTCATCAATGGACAACCATTCGATATCGTCGATGTCCTCCACGACAGCGTTGTCAGCGAGGCGGAGGCGCACCATGACCGTTACAGCATCGTTCGCGTCGGAGCGGCCTAGGGTATTGAGCAGTTCAAATTCCTCGATGCGGTTGAGTTGTTGCACGAACTCGGTTCCTTGCAGCACGTCGGCACCGTAGCGAAGTCGGATTTCCCTCATGAATCCACCTCGACCGTGACGAATTCAACCTCACCATGGGCCAAGATGAAATCTCGGCCGAGGTCATCAAAGCTGTCCAACAACACCGCATCAAAACGAATCCGCGCGACCTCGTCGTCTCCTTCGAGGTCCGTTTTGATGCCCTGAAGGGTGCCCGGCGCTGCGCCACATGAAACGCATGCGCCGGTCAAATCGAGCACAAGGTCCAGACCGTCCTCGCCCGCGCCGCATGACGTGGCCTGAATCCCACCACCATGCCCGTCAAGGGCGGCCCGGACCGTCCCAAGCCGAGCCAACAAAGCTGGGACGAAATGAGGCGTGCCCAATGCATCGATGAGAGGTAGATTGCGGAGCCGCTCCTCCTCCTCGGGATCGAGCGACGCTTGAAGCCGCTTCTCGGCCTCTTGCTCAAGGGAGGATTTTGCTTGAGCGGCATACATCGCTATCAAATCCTCCGCGTCCATGATGGGCGCAGGTTCGTATCACCTTTGAAGGCGCGGACGAAGTGGGTCTGATGAAACCATCCGCTTCATAAGAACGGGCTTTAACCATATACCATGGCCGGCGGACTGCTTGACGTCAAGGGCCTCCACGCCACCGTGG
>CEWG01035344.1_pt1 | contig 12031 bp, 12 predicted proteins | sample 361411 | NCBI WGS metagenome assembly CEWG01 (sample SAMEA2622173, study PRJEB7988) | marine metagenome | biome: marine biome (ENVO:00000447); feature: surface water layer (ENVO:00002042); material: "saline water (ENVO:00002010), including plankton (ENVO:xxxxxxxx)" | depth 5 m | reverse complement strand
TTGCCCACTAGTAATACAATAGTCATATAATTCCTCACTAAACCCAAGTTTATTTAAGTTGGAAATAGAATGTGGTGTAGGTCTTGAAGAATTAGATATTAAAACTATTTTTTTATTTTTTTTTTTTAGATATTTAAGACATTCTTCAGCTTGTGGAAATTTTTTATGACCATTATGTAAAACTCCCCACTGATCAAATAAAAAAAAATCATAATTTTTTACTAAAGATTTAAAGGAAGAAATATTTTTCATGAATGCTGGCCAATCACTTCTGAAATATTTCTGTATCCCTCTTGTTGAATTTGAGAAATTAAATCTATTGTTAATTTTTTTATATGATAAGGGCCTTCATATGTAAAACTACTATATACTTGAACTAATGAAGCACCCAATTTCATTTTAGTCAAAATATCATTTGCATCAGAAATACCCCCTACTCCAATAATTTTAATTTTACCTGAGGTTAATGTGTAGAAATCTCTTATAATTTTATTAGACTTCAAAAAAAGTGGTTGACCGCTCATTCCTCCTTGAAGATTTGTATTCAAAGATGATTTATCAATTGAGGTGTTGGTTAGTATTAAACCATCAATGTCATTTGCTAGCGCAATTAATGCTATATCTTTTTTTTCTTGATCAGTGATATCGGGAGATATTTTAAATAAAATAGGTATTTTTGAGTGATTATCGTCTCTAAGTCTATGTATTTGATTAACAATCTTTTCAAAATGATTTGATTTTAAATTTTCTCTCAACCCCGGGGTATTAGGGGAAGATAAATTTATAACTATATAGTCCCCCAACCTATGAAGTTGATTAAAAACTATCTCTAGATCTTTAATTATCTCTTTTGTATTTTTGTTATTTCCAATATTAATCCCTATAATTTTATCTTGAAAATTCTCTTTAATATTTGAATTAATGATGTTTTTTTCGAAGACTGCCATGCCAGTATTGTTAAAACCCAGAGAATTAACTAAAGCTTTCTGATCATTGAACCTATGAATTCTTGGTTTTGGATTACCCAATTGAGGCTTTGGTGTTACTGTTCCCAATTCTGTAAAGCTAAAACCTAAATTTAAGATTGGTTTGATAACTTCAGCATTTTTGTCAAATCCAGCAGATAGACCAATTGGAGTTTGAAATCTCCTTCCCCAAACCGTTTGTTCAAGGATTTCTGTATTTTGAATTCTTATCTTTGGATATAACCCCATCTTCAAGGCTTTAATTGATAGGGTATGAGCTAATTCAGGATTTAAATTTTTTAGTATGCGGTGAGCTAGTTTATACATTTAGCTTAGAGCTGATTAACTCTATGGTTTTTTCTTTCGTATAAATTTTTGTGAATGATCCTAATCTAGGTCCATTTTCTTGACCAAATACTACCTCATAAATAAGCTTAAAAAAATCTCTTATGTTGTCTTTATAGACTGATTCTTTTCCTACTGTAAATATCGCAGACTGAAACTCATCTGCATCTGCGGATGGATCAATTTCTGACAACCTATTAACCATTTTTTTTAGTATAGTAGATTCATCATTATTTGGAATTTTAAATTTTAAATTAGGTTTAATAAAATCTTTAAAATAATTGATGCCACATTGTATCATTCTATTTATGTAGTCTAGTTCTGTTTCGCTAAATTCTGATTGATAATTTTTAATTAGACCCATAATAACTTTTGGGTCATCTGATTTACAGACTGATACTACATTTAAAATCAAACTATAATTAATTTTAGAATAATATTTTGGGTTTTTTGACTTATGTATGTGCCATGAAGGGTTATCTGGATTTTCCTCTTGGTTCAATTTGTTGAGATGAGCTAAGTATTCATCGGTATTTTTTGGGATAACATCAAAAAATAATTTTTTGGCAGTGGTTGGTCTTTGGTACATAAACATTGAAAGACTTTCCTCTATTGAATATTTTAACCAATCATCAATACTAATTCCATTTCCCTTAGATTTACTAATTTTTTCAGCGTTTTCATCAAGAAATAGTTCATAAATTAGATTTTCTGGAGGATTAGATCCTATTAATTTACATATCTTTGATGATAAGACATAACTGTCAGTTAAATCTTTACCGCACATCTCATAATCAACTTCAAAAGCTGACCATCTCATAGCCCAATCAACTTTCCATTGAAGTTTACAATTCCCATTAAGAACAGATTTTTTTTTAATTTTTCCTTCTTCGTAATAACTGATGGTGAAATCTTCAGTATTTATCTCTTCAACTGCCACTTGTAATATTTTTCCTGTTTCTTCATTAATTGGAAAAAAAGGACTATAAGTTTTTCTTCGCTCCTCGCCCAAAGTTGGGAGAACTACATTTAAAATTTCTTCATAATGAAATAATATTTTTTTTATAGTTTCGTTAAATAAACCTGACTTATATGCAGCTGTGGAACTTTGAAAAGTAAAAGGGAGATTAAACCTATTTAAAAACTCAACTAATTTTTTATTGTTATATTCACCAAAGCTATCAAACTGTTCAAAGGGATCTGGAACTGAAGTTAAAGGATAATTAATATATTGAGATAGTTTTTCTTTATTAGGGATATTATCTGGAACTTTTCTAAAACCATCCATGTCATCAGAAAATGCAATTAGTTTTGTTGGTAGACCTGTCATCTGTTCAAAACAAAAACGAACCATATTAGATCTTAGTACTTCTCCGAAAGTTCCAATGTGAGGTAAGCCTGAGGGCCCATAGCCAGTTTGAAATATAATTTTTTCTTTATTTTTAAATTTCTCTAGTCTTTTAACAATCTTTCTTGCTTCATTAAAAGGCCAAGATTTATATTTACTATAATCGATCAAAATTTAGGTGCCAAAGTCAATGTAATGCCATCTAGCTCTTCTGAAAAGGGAATTTGACATGTTAATCTAGAATTTTTTTTTATATCAAATGCTTGGTCAAGCATAGACTCCTCGTCATCATCTGGAGTTGATATTTTATCTACCCATTCTTCATCAATATAGCAATGGCAAGTAGCACATGCACAACATCCTCCACAGATTGCCTCCATATCTAGTCCTGCATCTCTTATAATTTCCATAATTGAAAAACCAACAGTCGCCTCAAGTTGATGCTCTTTTCCATCGTGATCTATTACTTTAATGATGTGTGACATTATGAATTTGACTTAAATTATAGATATATTCTTTTCATTCAATAGGTTCATAAATAATGCGACTTAAATAACTATATTAATAGTTTTCTTAGTATTTATATAATTAATTATATGCAAACTAACTTATCTAGATTTATTAATTTTTGGCTTTTTACTCTGGCAATTATTGTATTATTAATGATTGCTGTTGGAGGTCTCACCAGACTCACTGAGTCAGGATTGTCCATGGTAGACTGGAAATTATTTATGGGAATAATTCCTCCTATTACACAAGCTGATTGGATTAAGTTATTTGAGGACTATAAGCAGTATCCTGAGTATCAAATTAAAAATATTAATATGACCCTAGATGGATTTAAATATATTTTCTGGTGGGAGTATGGTCATAGAGTATTAGGAAGGATAATTGGTTTAGTTTTTATTATTCCATTTATTTTTTTTAGTCTAAAAAAAAGTTTTACAAAGTCTGAGAATATTTTTTTTATAGTTCTTTTTATATTAGGAAGTATTCAAGGTTTAATAGGATGGTGGATGGTTAAAAGTGGACTTGATATTAATCCTTATGTAAGCCACATCAGACTTGCAGTCCACTTGATATTTGCTCAAATAATACTTTCGATTATTTTTTATCTTATAATTAAAAGGAAAGTTAAAGAAAAATATCAATCAATTAATTTAGGTCATAAAATTTCATTCATAATTTTCAATATAATTATATTTTTTACTGTTATATACGGAGCTTTCATGGCAGGCCTAGATGCAGGTCAGTCATTTAATACTTGGCCAAAAATGGGAGATAATTTTGTTCCTGAAAATTTGTTTTTCTGGGAAGAAAAACTATTTGGAATTTTAGATAATAGTATTTTTATTCATTTTTTTCATAGAATTTTGGCTTATAGCTCTATTGGTATTATATTAGTAATTTATTTTTTCTATCAAAAAAGAATTGATAACAGTTTTCAAAAAATTCATCTATTCAGTATTCTTATTCTAGTTCTAGTACAACTGGTAGTTGGTATTTTTGTAGTTTTATCTAATGTTCAAGTTTCGTTAGGTTCCATTCATCAAGTAGTAGGTACAATCATATTTTTGCTATCATCAAGCTATAGCTTAAATATATTATTTCGATAAAAATCCAATTAATAGCTAATTTCGTTTAAAAGAATATGGGTAAAATTATGATAATTGGCGCCAACGGTGCAGTCGGGAAAGCCTGTACGGCTAATCTAGCTGAAAAAGATCTCGTTTTAATATCAAGAAGTGAATTCGATAACAGTTCAGAAAATCAACCTAACTCAGAAAAAGTAGTCCTTGATATAAATAATTATGAAAAAACTGAAGGTTTTATCAATTCAATAGATTATGAAATTTCAGGAATCATTTTTGCCGTAGGGTCAATCACACTAAAACCCTTTTCTAATACATCTATCGATGACTTTAAAAAATTAATGGATGATAATTTTTATAATATTGTCAATTTTTTGAAATTAAGTATCAACAAAATGTCCAATGACTCATCCGTAGTTTTTTTTTCAACAATAGCAGCCTCCAGAGGCCTGAAAAGCCATACTGGCATATCTTCAGCTAAAAGTGCAATTCTAGGTCTTTGTAGATCTCTAGCAGCGGACTATGCTCCTAAGATTAGATTTAATACAATATCCCCCAGTCTTTCTTACTCTAAAATGGCTGAATTTATAACATCTAATGAAAAAGTAGCTGAAGGTTTAGGAAAACTACACCCTATGTCAAGACTTGGAAAAGGTGATGATATAGCAAATTTAGCTACATTTTTAATTTCTGATAAATCCTCTTGGATTACTGGACAAGATTTTGCAGTTGATGGTGGAAGATCTGCACTAATCACAAAATAATATTAGCTTAATGAAAGAATGCTTTGTAGTTCTTGGTAATCAATTATTTGATAAGAAGAATTTAAAAAATTTCAAAAACACATGTGAGTTTTTTATTCAGGAAGATCTTGGTTTATGTACCTACTTTAAGCATCACAAGCAAAAAATATATTATTTTTTAGCTTCGATGAGAGAATACAGGGATTATCTAAAGAAAAATAAATTTAAAGTAAATTATATAAATCTCGAAAAAAATATTGCTGATTATAAAAATTACTTTGAGGGTCTAGAGTTTTTTTTAAAGTCAAAAAATATTAACAAAATTAATATTTTTGAGATAGAAGACTTGGATTTTAGAAATAAATTTGAACATTTTTGTAAAATTAATAAAGTTAATTTAATTTTTCACACATCTCCAATGTTTCTTGTTGGTAGGACTGAGTACCAAGATATTGTCACTGGGAAAAAACCTCAGTTGGCAAGTTTTTATAGTAATATAAGAAGAAAATTTGAAATATTTGTAAAAGATAATAAACCTATAGGAGATAAGTGGAGCTTTGATGAAGATAATAGAAAAAGAGTTCCAAAAGATTACCTTAGCCCAAAATCACCAACTTTTGAGTCAAAGCATTATGATGATCTCAAAAAAATAATTAATAAATACTTTTCGAATCATTTTGGCGATCTATCAAGAAACATTATTTTTCCAATGAATTTTAAAGATTCTTACAAAGTTCTTGAAAATTTTATAAATGAGAAACTCGAAAACTTTGGGCATTATGAGGATTTTGTAAGCACAAAAGATCCTTATATAAATCATAGTTTGATTAGTGCTCCATTAAATATGGGCTTATTAACTCCCAAAGATATCCTAGATAGACTAGAAACAATTTCATATTCCCAAGTTGGCATCAATAATTATGAAGGTTTTATCCGACAAGTATTTGGTTGGAGAGAATTTATGAGATATTTAAATATTAATTATTACAAAGATTTTAATAAGGGTAATTTTTTTGGAAATGATAGAAAATTATCAAAACACTGGTACGAAGGTACTACAAACATTCCAATTTTGAACGATATGATATTAAATCTTAAGCAGTCTGGGTATGTTCATCATATTCCAAGATTGATGATAATTTGTAATATAATGAATCTGTCAGGTTTAAAACCATCAGAAGTGTATAAATGGTTTATGGAAACCTTTATTGACTCGTCTGATTGGGTTATGACGCCAAATGTTTATGGTATGGGACTTTTTAGTGATGGGGGAATATTTGCAACTAAACCATATTTATGTGGATCTAATTATCTATTAAAAATGAGTAATTATAGTCGTGGTGAATGGACACAAACTATGGATGGCCTATATTGGAATTTTATATCTAAAAATAAAAATTATTTTAAAACTAACCACAGACTATCTATGATGTACTATACTGTTATTAAAATGGATAAGTCTAAAATTACTACTCACATATCTAATGCAAAAAAATTTATTACCCAATACACAAGATAAAAAAGTTTTTATCACAGGTGCCAGTAGTGGGATTGGTTATGCTCTTTGTGAAAAGTATTTAAAACAAGGTTGGTCGGTCATAGGTCTTGCTAGAGATAGTTCTAAAATACCTGATACAACAAAAAAAAATAATAATTTTGAATTTGTAAAAGTTGACTTATCAGATTTTGAAATATGCAAGTCAGTAATAAATGATGTATTAAAAAAAAATAAAAATATTAATACATTCATATTAAATGCAGGAGTTTATCTTCCAGATGGTTTTGATAATTTTAGTTTTGAAAATGCAAAAATAACTTTCAACACTAATGTATTAAGTATTTATTTAACGATAGAACTAATAAATAAAAATTTTAAACTTAACTCAAAGCACACTCTTGCAATAATGTCTTCTACAGCAGGCTACAAAGGTCTTCCAAAGTCTTTATTATATGGACCCTCTAAAGCAGCTTTAATTAATCTGGCAGAATCGATAAAATCTGAGAATAGTAATGGTTTAAATATAAAATTGATTTGCCCAGGATTTGTCGAAACCCCTGCTACAAAAGTAAATACTTTTAAGATGCCTTTTTTAATGTCACCTTCTAAAGCTGCAGGAATAATATTTGATAAAATATACAAAAAAGGATTTGAGATAACATTTCCTTTTCCTTTTAATTCTATAATGAAATTTGGTAAGATATTGCCCTATAGGCTTTATTTCAAATTTACTGAAAAAAAGTTTTCAAAAAAATGAAGAAACTTGCACCTAAAATTTCTATAGTTATGGGGAGTCAAAGTGACTGGTCTACACTAAAGCACACTAGTAATATCTTAAAGGAATTAAAGATTATTCACGAGAAAAAGATCATTTCTGCTCATAGAACTCCAAAAAGACTCTACGAATTTGCTGATCAAGCATATGAAAATGAAATAAACATAATAATAGCTGGTGCCGGAGGTTCAGCTCATTTACCGGGTATGATAGCAGCTATAACTCATATACCAGTAATTGGAGTTCCTATAGAGTCAAAATCACTTAAAGGTCTTGATAGCCTCCTATCAATTGTACAAATGCCTTTTGGAATACCTGTTGGAACAGTAGCTATAGGTGAAAATGGAGCCAAAAATGCAGCTTTATATGCAGCATCTATCCTCAGCAATAGGGATAAAAATCTAGAAAAAAGATTAATCAAATGGCGTTTATCACAGACTAAAAAAGTAAAAAAAACTCCAAAATAATGAAATTAGGTATTCTTGGGGGCGGTCAACTTGGAATGATGATTTGCCAAGCTGCAAGAAAAAATAATATAGATACTATTATTTATACTGACTCTTCGGACTCTCCGGCTGTCCATTTTTCAAATAATCATTTTATTTCTAATTATAATGACTTAAGTAAAATAGATGACTTCATTAATGATTGTGATGTTATCACTTACGAATTTGAAAATATTCCTTATGAAACTTTAAATCATATTAATAAAAAAATTAATGTCTTTCCAAGCCCCACAGTGAATAACATAATTCAAGATCGTTTAACTGAAAAAAAATTTATTAACAAATTAGATATAGATACTGTTCCGTTTCTTGAATTATCTAGTAAAAAAGAATTATCAAAAATTGATGAAGATTTTTTTCCAGCTATTTTAAAAACTCGAAGAATGGGTTATGATGGTAAGGGTCAAAGTATTATTAATGATTTTAGATCTTTAAAAAATATAGAGCAAGATATATATATACTAGAAAAGAAAATAGATCTCAAACAAGAAATCTCTGTTATTACTGTAAGGTATCAAGATGAAAGTTTATTTTCATACCAACCCATAGATAATACTCATAAAAACCAAATTCTTTTTCAATCTATTTCTCCAGCATTAATAAATCAAGATTTAAAACTGAAGGCTCTTATGTGGTCTGAGAAAATAATAAAGTCGTTAGATTATATTGGTGTTATTTGTGTTGAATTTTTTATTGATAAAAATGATAAGCTGTATGTAAATGAAATAGCACCACGAGTGCATAATTCAGGACATTTAACTATTGAGTCATACAATATCAGTCAATTTGAGTCTCATATTAGAGCAGTATGTAATTTAGAAAAAATTGAACCTAAACTTCAAAAAGAAGCTGAAATGCTCAATATTTTAGGAAGTGATATCTTTAAATACAGAGATCAAGTTATTGATAATAATCAATTTTTTCACGATTATTTTAAAAATGAAGCCAAAAAAGGAAGAAAAATGGGCCATTTAACAAAAATTAAAAGTTAAACTTCAGTCCAAAAATTTTTAAAATAATTATAATTTATAAGATGATCGTTTTGAAATTTTGAATATTTTTGAAATTTGAAGTTTTTTATTCGCTTATATTTATAGGTTTTATTATCATAATTTAGGCCATAATGTTTACATCCATTTAAAGTTAAAAACTTATCAAGATTTGATGTTTTTTTATTAATCCAAAATAGCTCGATAATATTTGATATAGAGTATTTAGTTGAATAGACACCAGCACAACAAGAAGGTGCATATTTTCTACTTTTTAAATGAGGTGCTGAGTCAGAGCCAAAGAAAAACTTAGGACTACCGGAGAGGGCTACCTTTTGTAAAACTTCTTGATGAATAGAACTTTTGATTATTGGTTTACAAAAAAGCTCTGGTCTTAAATTACCGCCTAAAAAGGTATTAGTATTCTCTAGTAGATGATGGGTAGTAATAGTAGCAGATATATTTTTATTAGATTTAACAAATGATACAGAGTCTTTTGTTGTTATATGTTCAAGAGTAATTTTTAGAGATTTAAAGTTTTTAATTATCCAAGAAAGTTCGAGATCAAGGAACTTTTTTTCTCTTTCGTAAGGATCATCATTATCATGAACATGCTCACCGTGAATACATAGAGGAATATTATGATCTTCTAAGAAAGAGAAATATTTTGCCATTTTTTTAATATCACTTACACCAGAACCTGAATTTGTAGTAGCATTAAGGGGATAGAGCTTAGCAGCAAAAAAAAGGTTATTTTTCTGCATGTAGTTTAAATCTCTCATGGAGCAATTATTGTTTAGGTATATTGTAAATAAAACCTCTGATGATTTATTCATTTTTAAGATTTTATTTCTATATTTTAGAAGTAATTCAGCACTGGTGAGCGGATTTTCCAGGTTTGGCATAACCAATATTTTTTGAAAATTTTTATTGTTTTCTTTTAGAACAAATTGGGAAAGAGAGCCTTCACGAAGATGGACATGGAAGTCGCAAGGCTTAAAAATTTTGAGCATTTAAAATTTTATCAACTTTTTCGATCACTTGATTATAGGCAACATCATTCATTAGACAATTATTTAAAGTAAAGTTTTCAGTTTTTTTGACAAGATCGTCAAATGTATCTTTGGATCTTACTAAATGGCAATGTTCGAATATCTGAGGAAAATATACCTTATCATTAGTGGGACCGAATAAACCTATTGTAGGGGTATTTGCTAAAGCAGCCATATGCATCATAGAGGAGTCATTACCTATAAATAAACGTGATTTTTGCAATAATCCATAATCATTTAATATATGTTGTTTACCACAACGGTTTATAACACTATCACCTAAGGCATCCTCAAAAATTTTACATCGATTACTCTCTTGTTCTGATCCTAAAATATATACTTTATCTATTCCCTTATTTAAAAGATATTGGGTAATTTTTAAAAAATTATCAGTAGACCATTCTTTTGGGGTCCAATTTGTAAAAGGTGCTATACAAGCATAATTAGAATTAGGAAATATCTTCCTAACTCTATCAGTTAAGATTTTAAAGTCTCTTTTGAGATCAGTTTCGAATTTTTGTTGTATTTGAGAGTAGATATTATGTTTTTTCTTCATTTTAAAGATATTTCTTTTTTTAGTGCTTAAGAAATAAGAAATTAAAGATGATCTAAAGTCTACTACTTCATCAAATTTTAGTGTTGATAATTCTTTATAGAGTTTCCACCAATGAAGATTATATTTTTCTTTTTTTAAAGTAACCCTTCTAGTGATCATGGTATAATCATCATATAAGGGTAATGGCAATGCTCCTGAAACTAAGGTAATTTCAATATTCTTTTTATTTTTTCTAATATATTTATTTAAAACTTGAAGATTTATTAAGGAATCACCTATTCTGTTTGAAGAAATAAATAATAAATGCATATATATAGAATATAAATAATACATTAAATGGAAATTAAAACACCTAATCCAGTAAAAATAATAGTCTCAGGGGAAGAGAGATTTGATTTTATTCAAAATTTAATTACAAACGATTTGGATAAATTAGTTAATATTCTTTATAGTTATATATTGACGCCACAAGGCAAAATATTGTTTGAGGTCCAAGTTGAAAGATTTAGTGACCATTTTGAGATCTTATGCACTAATGATCAATTTAATCTATTTAAGTTTCTTGATAAGTATTCAAGACTGTCTGATGTAAGTTTAAAAAAAAAATCCTTAGATTCATCGCAATATGGAGATGATTACCTATTAGCTCTTCTTGAAAAAGGAAGGATAGATAGCAATTTTTTAAATCACTCTACTCATATCCCCTCAGAAATTCATGATGAATATATTGATTATCAAAAAGGATGTTATGTAGGCCAAGAAGTTGTCTCTAGAATTAAACATCGTCAATTAAATAAAAAAAATATTAAAATCTTTGAAATAAGTGATAATAGCTTTATTGATTTATCCTCAAATTTGAAATTACTGTTAGAATTGGGAAAATATAAAATTATTCGTTTAGAGATAAGCTCTGATTATGATGAGATATTGAAGAAGTTTAAGTTAAAAATAATTAATTCTTAAAATAACTTGAATAATAGGTACTAATTTCGGATAAACTTATTCTCTCCTGCTTCATTGTATCTCTATCGCGAACTGTAACAGACTGGTTTTCCAAACTCTCAAAATCTACTGTTATACACATGGGGGTTCCAATCTCATCGTGTCTACGATAATTTTTTCCAATATTACCAGAGTTTTCAATCATCACCCTTCCTAAACCAAGAGATTGTAATTCAGATTTAACTTTATTAGCTAAATTAACTAAATCTTGATTATTTCTTTTTAGAGGAATTACTGCTGCTTTAATGGGAGATAGATGAGATTTTAATTTTAATACAGTTCTTTTATTTTCTTCTTCTACTGTATAAGCCTCATTTAGAACTGCAAGGACACCTCTCTCAACTCCTGCAGAAGGCTCTATAACAAAAGGTATGAACCATTTTTTAGTTTCTAAATCTTGAATAACAAGTTTAGTGGTGGAGTCTTTATTTTCTTTCACTTTAGAACTTATTTTAAAATCATCTTGGTTTTTTGTGTGTGACCCTAAATCAAAATCAGTTCTATTAGCTACTCCTTCAAGTTCTTCAAGACCATGAGGAAATTCATACATAATATCAAAAGTTGCCTTCGAATAATGGGATAACTCCGCCTTTTCTACTTCAAGAAGTTTTATTTTTTGAGAATTTACGCCTTGATCTGACCACCATTGAAGTCTTTTAT
>CEWG01137149.1_pt1 | contig 12045 bp, 9 predicted proteins | sample 361411 | NCBI WGS metagenome assembly CEWG01 (sample SAMEA2622173, study PRJEB7988) | marine metagenome | biome: marine biome (ENVO:00000447); feature: surface water layer (ENVO:00002042); material: "saline water (ENVO:00002010), including plankton (ENVO:xxxxxxxx)" | depth 5 m | reverse complement strand
CCTACGCCAGCTAGCGCGATACCGGCGCCAAGAAGAAGCGCGGCGGCACCCATTGCCAAAAATACCCCAGCAATACCGGGGCCAACGCCAGTGTACACAATCACCGCTGCCGCAGCAAAGAAGGCAACAAACGGAACCATAAGAAGCCCAATACCAAGTGCAGCATATGGTGCGGCATCACCAAGGTCTTTGAATGCCAAGGCCAGTTGAGAAACTCCCAGCGCAGCGATTGCAATACCACCACCAATCATAAGGGCGGCAGCACCAAGAGCAAGAAATCCTTTCGCGCCTGCGTTGAGGGCTTTACCTAATTTTTTTATTGAATTGGTGAAACTCCTGCTTAAGCCACCTGATCTACTTTTTTGTCTGTTTAGATCACTTTGGGCTCTTGCTAATTTGCGAGTTGCTTTTTCTTCGGCCGTCAATGAAACTAAATCTTTTTTTGCCAAGATGGATCTCAGACCAGACAGCATATTTGATACCTTAAGAACGGTATTGATTGCCATATACCCTACAGCTAGGGCACCCACAACATAACCCAATATTTTAGCCACATCTGCATTTTGTGCCATAATTTCAGTGATGCTCTTCAATCCATTAACTAACGGTGTTATGATCGGTATCATATTTGCTAGTACAGTATTGAGGTTCTCTTGCATTGTCGCCATCTCAATTGCTCTCTTCTTGGCATCAATCATTTCTTGGCCAGACTGTTCAGTAGCACCAGCAACAAGGTCCATATCACCGCTCATCAGGGCAGCAAGTTCGCCGACATCTGATAGACCAAGCGAGTCTTTGTAAAAGTTTTTCTGGTAGTAGGACATTTCATCGAATGACAGCCCTGCGTCCAAAATTGAGTCTCGAATCATCTCAAAACGCTCAGCAGGGTTTGTGGCCATCATGAGGTCCATGGCATTTACAAAGTTTCCGCCAAGTGCTGCGTTAAGTTGACCGGCTTGGCTGGCTGCGCCCTCAAACGTATCAAATCTGTTTGTTAAGTTCACTATAGTTTGAATAGCCATGCCAGTTGTCTTGGCGGCAATTGCCAAGTCTTTGAATGCTCTGGTGCCATCAGAGCCAAGTTTTGCTAGCATATCGCCAGATTGAGCAAATTGGCCAGTTAACTCAGATGGCGCGACGCCAAGTTGCTGTGCAAAGTCAGTTAGTTCTTTTACGTTTTGTCCAGCCTGAGCCGAACTCATACCCATTGCTTTAGTAGAGGTCTGAATTGATTTTGCAAAGTCTTCGTTTGAGACGCCTAATTTTGCCATCAAAGTACTTGTTTCGGCTAAAGATTCTCTTTGAGACTTTGAGATCATTGTGAAATCTGTAAAAGTTGTAAAAAGAGTTTGGTAGGCGGCAGATGTTTCTTGAACTGTGGCGCCAAACTCACGAGTCCTTTCATACGATTCTGTAACAGAAACCGCAAAGTCTTTGCTAGCACCAGTGGCCTTCATAAAACTTGCTTGAGTGTCAGCAAGCGCCATTGCTGTTTTTATTGTCGTCTCCAAAAACATAGAGCCAGCTTTCATGGCGGACTCGTGCGCAAGTGTAGAAAGTTTTTGCGCTTTTGCTATTTTTGTCAGCCCTGTTATAGCGCCGCCAATAGCCTTCGGGCTAAAAATATCTTCTACCTTTACTGCATCTGGGCCACCAAACACATTAGAGAAGGAATCAGACAAATTGCCTACTGCATCATTGGCTTCTTGTATTGTGTCGCGCATCTTTTCGAGTTTGGCATTTTCTGCGTCTAAGGATTTTATTCGGTCCTCTGCCGCCTGTGCTGCGGCATCATTGCCGTCTTTGATTGCTTTCTTAAGGGCGCGCTCCTGCTCCAATCTTTTAATTCTATTTTGTGAGATTTCTTGTTCTTGAGCGCTTAGTTCTACCAATCTTTCCTGAGTGCCCTCTATCCTGTCATAAGCAGCCGCTAGTTTGTCTGCTTGGTCTTGGTTTAGCCCACCAGTTCCGCCGCCGCCGGCAGTTGCGCCAGCACGAGCCGCGCCAGTGCCAGAGCCGCCGGCTGAGCCCACGATTTTGCCTAGCTCTTCTGCTATAAGTCTTGCATCAGCCCTTGACAAAGCCATATAAAAGCCCTCACTTCAATAGATAAATAGTAAGCCATCAAAAACGAAAGGCCGCCGAAGCAGCCTTTGTCTAGTACAGTTTTTGCTCTTGTTTTGGTTCGTTGTAGGGAGTAAGGACTTGTGAGCCTCGGCCTCCACCATTAGACGCATTTTCAATAGCTTCTTTCTCGCTTTGAAGCTGCTGGATAAGGCGTTCAACAAACCACTTTCTGAGCCCTACAGGTAGGTTGTAAGCTTCCGAAAAAGACCAACCGCCCGAATACTTCAAAAAGAAAAACTGCTCATATATGTTCTCCATATATTCATCAGTTAGTCCAAAAAAAGTCCGCAGAAAGTGGCACCTCCATCTCCTGTTCGTGAGAACACTCGGAGCACTCAAAGTTTTGAGTTAAATCAATGTTAGGTGCGGCCATTCTATAGGCTAATCTTAGGTGTCTTGAGTCCAATGAAGGCACGTTGTCAATAAAGTATTGCTTTGCCTGCATTGAGTCATCACCATTAAGAGACACTATAATCGCTGCGAGTTGGCGCGTAATGTTTCTTTCATTCTTGGCCTTTTTGTCTGCACGGTCACCATTTACGAAAGTCTTCTCGTCTCTGCCATTGAGCAAACGGAACTGAACATCTACACCGGTTCTTGGCATGGTTACATTAAACGTGCCATCGTCATTTGTCTTGACTCCTAGGTCTTTTGCCTCGGAGCCATCATAGATATTAGCGCTGTTTAGATCGAAAGAGTACTCTTGGTTTGTGCCACAATTGGGGCATGCTACCTTTGTCTCGTAAACATTGCCATATCCCGATACTCTGGTCGCAATTATAATCGCGTTACGATCGCCAACTAAAATAGAATCTGGGTCTATTGATTTATTAACAATTAGACTAGAGATCACTCTATCTAATGCTACGCCTTTCTTTAGAAGCGTTCTCGATGTGAGCATATCCTCTTCTTTTGCTGTCATCTGTCGAATCTCGATAGAATCTTGGCCTTTAAGAGGATGGCCCTCTGGGTAATAATTACCCTGTGACGGTAGTTCCACGAACTCTGTGGGAACTACGAACGAAAAGCCCCCGCCTTGATTAGGGGGCTGGGTGTCTTGATGTTGTGAACCACCAAGACGGTCTTTGTTTCTTGACAATTTACACCTCGCGTTTTATATTGTCTGGATTAAACTTGGAAGAATTGGTTTCCGCCTCTTACAACTGCTGAGGACTCGTTGGCCGTCTCAACTCTTGCCCAATCGTAGCGTATCTCGATATCGGTTTGCATCAAGTCGCCTTCGCCACCGTACTCTAGATCTCCAAACTTGACATCCTTAATGAAGGAGTTCCAGAGAGTCCATGTCTCAAGGGGATTTCCGTCTGAATCGATCTGGGTGATAATAACTGTACCGAGGGCACCGGCAGCCTTTGCCTTTGAAATAGACCCAAGTGCCGTAGCATCGGTGGGAGGGGAATAGCCAGAGGCCACAATGATATCGGAAATAGTTGCTGTTACATCTGGGTCAACTGGATCTACCATACCGATAGTGATAGTGTTCCAAGATACGGAACCGGGGTAGTAGAACTTGTGATTAAGGTAGGCATGCTCAACTTCGCCAATCGCAAATGATGGCTTGGCAGCAGTCTTGGCGTACCACAATAGGGCGCCCCCTTGAGCGGCGTCGATTCCTTGGAATTCTACCGTAAAGCGAAATTTACGCTTTGGATCTTTTAAAGTTGTGTCTTGTCCGAAATTAGTTGACCAGAATGGCATTTGTTAGGTTCTCCTGTAATTCATAAGTAAGTAGTATGCGGGGGCAAAAGCCCCCTATTATCAATCATCAAATGATGCACCAGTGGAAGCGATAACAAAGTCAATAGCTATGAACTCGATAGCGCGGGCTGGCTTGACCATGATCTTGGCGTAAAGAACGTTCTGATCAATGAGGTCGGGGGTAGTTGTGGTCTCGTCGAGAATTAGTCGGTAATCAGTGATACCAAATTCTGTCTTGACATTCGCTAGGAATGGCTCGATAAGAGACTTGAAGCGATTCCAAGTAGATTGTACGTTTTGCTCGAATAGAACTTGTGTCGAGAGAATGGAAATCTGCTTCTTAAGGAAGATAACCAAGCGACGAACGTTAATTCTATCAAGAGCAGATGGGCGCTCCTGTAGAGTCTTCTGGCCGAACACTACGATGCCTGTGCTTGGGAAGCTGGCAATGGGGTTAATACGTGACTCGTATAGAGTGTCGCGATCCTTAGAGGTAAGGCGCTCAGTGACGTTTGTGACTGGAATTCCAGCGGCACCGTCAGAGAGTCCACCACGGTTGAAGCCTGCGGGAGCAAACCAAACCTGTGATTGACGCTCAGAGCTTGCTAGAACACCCATCATGGCTACCGTTGGTGGAACCCAGACAAGCTGTCCGTTTGTCTCATCGCGAGTCTGTACCCAAGGATAGAATGTGGCACCGTAGGAGGAGTCAATTCTTCTGTCCTTGAGGGCGTTAGCTGCCTGAATTGGAGTTGTTCCAATGCGATCCTTCTTGTCAGCGTAGTATTGCTCGTGAGCAGGTCTGTAGACGTTTGGAAGATCAATTAGAGCTAGTGCATCAGCGCGATCTGCACACACGTTAATCATGTGTGTAGTTAGGGTCTCCTGAGTTAGGCCCGGAGTCGTCAACAAGTTCATGTTGATATATTCTGGGTCTGCCACAGTGTCAATCGCGCGACGATACGTGTGGAAAACATAGCTGTTTTGTTCTGTAGAAGTAGGACTCATTTCACCATTTCTAAGTGGGTCTGGCTTTGTAATATCAAATCCATCAAAGCCGCCGTAGAATGGTGCTGTGAATTGTCCGTATCCGGCATCTAGCAAGTCAGTGTATGAAGCAGAGCTTACCGAGCCGCCGCGAGCGCGAGAACCGGACGAGTATGAATAAATGTCGCCGATTTTATCAACATCATCAAGCGTGAAGATATAAGCGAACGAATCAACACCGGCTAGGGTTGTGGTGGGATCCTGTGGCCAGTCTGTCGTCCAGAGTCTGTGTGGATCGGAGATTGAGGCATCTGCTCTTGTAGAAGTGTCAGATCTTGTAGACATGAATCCGAAGTACGCATCTGTTGGATCGGAGAGTCCGCCATCGGAAGCGCTTGTTCTAAGCCTGACAGATGGGTACACAAGCTTGGCGGCAAGATCCGTTCTGATGACGCCGCCGCCGGGAGTTAAAGTACCAGCGGCAGGGCCAAATGTTCTGTTGGCTCCGGCGTTGTCTGGGCCTCCGCGACCGGGGATTGCGTAAACATTTGTGCCGTAAGTAGTTGAGGCTTCCGTTAGATCACCAGAATCGCTGAACTTTGGAGGACCATAGTAGCCGAATGGAATCAATACAGGATCAGTTGCACCAGCATCAACGTCATCGTTCATTTCAACTCTGACGTATCTTGATTGGTTAGCGTAGTCGCCGTATTGCCTTAGTCTCAACTCAGTGGCACTCCACTCATTGAATTGATCACCAATTCTGCGTGCGATGTAGTCTGGAGACGTTGGATCGAGAGTAAGGTTGTCAAATCTCTCTAGAACTTCAACGTTGTTGTCGGTATCTCTTAGGCTTCTGATAACAACCGAGAACGTACCGTAATCTGAAGTTGAAGTGTTTGACTGACGAATCTTCTCGATAGAAACCTTGGCGTTCTTGTGTAGCCACTCGCCATGTCCGCGACCTATAAGGCGGAATAGCTTCTGCAATTCGGTAGCAACATATGAGCCGGGTGCGCCTTGGTGCTGGCCGACAAACCATCCTGCGCGAGCTTCCTGAGATGCTTTGCCTTTCATGGCAGACGGCGTATTCGCAGAAGAAGCCTTCTTAATTGGGGCGATAAGTCCTACCAAAGGCTGGCCACTTGTCAAATCAGTGGTGTAATCAGTTGTAAAGCTTGCATCTCTAAGTTCTTGCTCAAATGTCTCACCTAGCCAGTAAGTCTTTTCTGATTCTTCGGGATAAAAGGTGCTGGCCCCGGCGTTACCAAGCTGCGGGTTGGTGTTGAAGCGCTTACGAATAAACGTTTCCTTTGAGTCATCAAAGCTAAACTTAATTTTATCTGTGAGTGTAGCGCTTGAATTAAAGATCTCAACCGTAAACAGGTTGTTGGAATCTGTGTTGAGCAAGTGGTTGATGGAAGCAGTTGTTTCGCTTGCTGCCGAACCAGTTGCTGGACATGCATAAGAACTGCCGCTTAGTCTTATCTTTCCACTATCAAGATACCAAACTGCGCTCAACACACCGTTTCCAAGGTTGGCACCAGCCGAGGCTGACTTAAATACCCATAGACCATAAGCACCACCGTTGCTTGCCAAAACTGGGCTCGGGGCCGTGTTTGCAGTCTTCCAACCGGCCTGACCACCGTCAGTGCTATCATTATCTGAGCGCTGCTGTCCGAGAAGACGAACGAAAGTAAGCGGAGCCACATTGGCGTTCAAGAAAGCCTTAGCAGCGTATGTACCATACATTGGTGATTGGAAGTTACCATCACGATAAATGTCTCCACCGCCATTTCCTGCTACTGTTCCACCAAACTGGGTAACAAAGTCAGAGTATGACTCGACCGTGACTGGCTGCATCGCCAACCCTCGGGTTGCGCGGCCAATAACTACGGGGCCAATTGCGTCCGCTCTTCTGGGACGGAAAGAGTTATCAATTTCGTTGATAAATACGCCGGGAGAGACGAATTTAAAGTTTTTTACGGGCATTATTTATTCCTCACTTTATTTAAAATATGCTAAAAAGCATCAACAATCATAGTTTAAATAGTTACTTGTTTCTCGAAAGGACATCAGGATATCTTTAGTCAAGGAAAAACTTGTCATTACCTGCTGGGACCACTGTTTCTCTGGGGAAGGTAACTTCTACAAAGTTTTCGTCTTTCCTGACTATCGGCCTGTCATCTGAAATTCCATCGCCAATCAAATAGCCCAATACCTTTATTGTTATTTCACTTGTGAATTGTCTTTCATCTTCTCCAAGTGTGGCCACGTTGTTGCTTTGATTAAAGCCGGAATCTATAAATGCTTCGTATAGGTGGCCATTCCTTCTCATAACAAAGGCGTTTATCTGGCCTGTTCTGGTCATAAACGGCTGTGTTAGATCGTTCATTTGCTGCTGATACTCTGTTTTAACAACAATCTTGTAATCAAGATTGACATAAACCGGGATTGGTATTGATAGGGTCTCAATGACAACTTTTTTATTTACTCTCGGGAAGTGTTTTTGTCTGGTTCCTTCGGTGTTTGTTCTTAGGTTGCCAGCAACAGCAAAGTTTCTTGTCTTATCCTGCTTGATTCTCTTAGCTATGACAATTCTTCCTGATCTTCCGTTCCCCTTGTCAGAATATGTGTGCGCTTGAAAGCCGCCCTTTCTAGACGGATCTTTTGTTATACTTGTTCTTTCAATTGTAACCACTGGTAGTGTTATGACTCCACCGCCATCATCTACAGGGTGGCGAAGGTCATGATTGCTTTTTATTTGGAATGCTCTCTCGGGTGTTTGCCACAAAACAGGAGTTCTTTTATATCCCTCGTTGGTTACAGTCGAAAGCTGTAAGTCTTCTTTTAACCAAGACACTATGGCATAGTCAATATCTTCAATACGAGACGCAAGCATTCCAATCTCTTCAAGAGTGAAATCTTTCTTGTCCACTGGTAGTTGTGCAAAATCAAAGTTATCAGGTAGCATCGAAAAGTCCCTTGCGTGCTCTCTTACATAGGGCAGAAATTTCAAATTTTTGGTCTACTTGGCCGAATAACCTTCTAGAAGAGGAAAGTTTTACGATTTCGTAGTATCTCTCGCCATATAGGATGAAGTCGCCCTCTCTCACAAACAAATCTTGGTCTTCTGTTAGCCTACGCTTGTGGAAATGAACAGTAATTTGTGACACACTGTCAATTCCGACCGAATCTAGATACGATGAACCTTCTTCATCAAAATTGACAAGGGCATATACCCTAACTGGGGGTAGGAACGACTTTTCAACTGCCTCTCCATACAGGTCGTGGAAGTTTGTTGTTTCAAAATCAATCGGATAGTAAAGAATCTGTTGTCCAATGACCTTTTCTATTAGCTCATCGTTAACTTGTTTTACTAAATTGCGCTCTTTCTCTCCGAGAAACAAGGGAGGGGGAGGCGCTGCGGGTCTTGACCATTCGTTATCAGACATTTAAGCCTCCTTATCCTACAAATATTGGCAGTGGTACTCTGCGAAGCGTTTCTTCGGCCGCTGTCACCTTCTCTTGGTCCTTCTTGGCCAACTCGGTGTATTCAATTTCCTTCAGCATGTCTGCTAGTTTCTGTCTTAGATCATCTTTTTCTTTTTGTGCCTCGGACAGAAGCGAAGAGTAGTTAAGCGTCACTGATTCGCCGGGGATGGGCACTGTTTGGAACTTGCCACGAATCTGGCCAAGCATTTCCTTGCAAAGTGCCAGAGCGTAATTACGAATCCACTGCTTGCCCATTGAGTTGATGTTGGCATAGGGGACGTTGTCAAAGGGTAACGTGTTTATGTTGTTCACGCCATGGACGCCTGTATCGCTATCACCCGTCTCACCCCAGTCGTTATCTACTATTCTGAATCTAAACCAGATTCTGTCAAGATAGCCGGCAAACTCATCATTTGAGCGGGGCTTGGGGTATATTCTTAATCTGTTATCGATGATCTCGTATGAATAGTGAGAGACTCTGGTGTATAACGAGTCCTCATACATGATTGCTTGTAGCTTGTTTTGCCATGTTGGCACAACCTCAAAGGTTGAGTCGTCGGCATACTGTCCGTATGTCGAGTAGTTGCCTACCACACCTATGCCACCGTAGTATCCATAGAAGCGCCACATGGCCACAGGAGAGCGATAAAAAACTTCATCGATGATTATCCTCGAATCACCAACTTTTCCAGCATAGTCCACTGCACCGCCGGCATCGTTAACACCTGAAGCGGACGACGAAGAAATAATTGTTTGCAAGTCATAGTCTTGTTGGTTCTTGACCGTTGTGAAAGAGGCAGAATATATTCTTGTTGTTCCGCCAACGCCTGCTTGAGTAGCGGTAGAGTCTCCAACTTTGTTGGCATACGATAGGGTGACTCTTGGGAATGTTAAGTTCGCTCCCGATGGCCCTGAATCTAGGTCACCAAGGTGGTCAAATGTTCCGGTAAGCTTTCCAAGAGTATCGGAGAGGACATTCTTACCTTGGTGCATGTTGACAATGTAGGAGTATTCTAAGCAAGCTTCTTCGTAAGCAGCGTATACGTTGTCATTTGTAAGCTCAATATCTACGACATCGCCGCCTAGCTTCTTATATACAAAGTTTACTTGAAGAGCAGCACCAGAAAGAAAGCTGGCAGTGTCAGAGTAGACTCCAAAAGGAACAGCGGAAGATACGTCATCGGCAGATCCGGTGGAAGTTAAAACGATCGCGCTTGTTTGTGATTGAGGTTGTAAGTTTGTGGGCATTCATGTAGCCTCCTATTCGTAGTAAATAGTGACGGCATAAACAAAAACCCCCTCACCACTGAAGATGAGGGGGTTAGATTTTATTATTAGGTTATTCCGAATCGGCTACCTTTTTCTTAACAGTTTTGCGTCTTGGCTTGGGAGCGGCTGCCTTTTTTGGAGCAGCCCTTTTGGGTGCTGCCTTTTTTGGAGCCGGAGCCGGAGCCGGGTTCGCTCTGTTTCTTAGCATTTTTTTAGGTTTAGACATTCATCACCTCCTATCAATCGCCAGTCACAGCATATCCGTAAAGACGAATAACTAGCTTGCCTGTGGTGTAAGTCTGTGCTGCTGTACCGGCTACACCGTGGGCTGAGCCACAAGCCAAGTACAAATAGTCACCTTCTGCGGCGTTGTTGTTAATCTCGCCTACTTTGTTAAGACCCTTCACATAATCAGTGCCCGCCTCAACAAGCTTATCAGTTCCAGCACTGGCTGAGAATGCTACAGTAGCAACACTTTCGTAAATCACGTCGATATCTTTCTCTCCAGTAGCGGGAACCTCAGTACAAATTACTTCTGCGTCGGTGATAACACCGTTGACTGCTTCAGTAATACGACCCAAGTGGGCCGGCAAGTGAGTACCGCTTGAAGCACTAATGCCAATAACAAAACCGTCAGTGGAACAACTTGTAAGAGCCCCGGAAGATGATGCCAAATCTACAACAATCTCGGTTGTTATTTGCGCACCGTCTCTTGACACCTTTGACGAAACAATTGCGTCAGCCATACCAGTCCCAGCAGTGTTATCGTTTGTCTGCCCTAACTTCTCTAATGAGTAAAGTCTTTTACGTCCTATTCTTTTTCCCATAATATTTTCTCCTTTTATTATATTATTGCAATAACTTGTCTTATTCAATGATCTTGTCCCAGCCACCTCGGAACAATATCTTTCTAAGGGCAGTGGCCTCGCCCAGAGGAGAATATGTCAAGTTATTGTAATTAGTGCGTTAAATACAAAAACCCCCTACCGAAGTAGGGGGCTTAGGTTTAGTAAGTTGGCTTACTTATCAGCTATCGCCAGACTCACCTAGTAGGCCGCGTACAATAACTAGACCGTACATATCTGGGCGAACCATCTTCTTCGCGTAACGGGTCATGACACCCTTACGTGGTACGAAGTCTTCTGGTCCGAAGATAGTGGGAGTAGTCTGTAGTGGCACGTAAGGTGCGTAGACATAGCCGCTTTCGAGGAAAGAGGCACCACGGCGACCGACGAGGATCACGTTGCGGAGGAAGTATGGGTCAACAATGATATCAAACTTCTTGCTTAGTGAGCCAACGCGGAGAGCGCCAACGGAGCCCTTCTCGTCGTCGTGAGTGACGGATGCGCGGAATCCAGCGGTGAACTCAAGGATGTTGGCAACTTCTGGTCCGCAGACTAGGAAGTTAGCACCACCACGTAGAGTCTTACGGTGGATCTGAGCAGAGACATCGTTGATGGTCTCAACAAGAGTCTCGTACCACTCGGAGACAGTACCGGTGAAGTCTGGAGCAGCAGAGCTAGCACCAATCTCGTTACCGTTAGAGTCAACGAATAGGCCCGGAGCGCGTGACCAGTAGCGGGTAGCAGCAGTAGCACCGTTTACTAGGTCAGCGAGGATCTCACGGTCAATCTCAAGAGCAATCTGCTCGGAGAGAATTGAGGTAAGCTCAACCTCTGCATCCAAGTTGTGGTATGCGTTGAGGTCCTGACCAAGCTCTGGGGTCCACTTGGCCTTGAGCTTCTTGGTCTGAGCGGTGACAGCGGTCGAATCGACCTTGATGTCAATCTCAGGGATGTTGGCGTTGCCTTCTAGACCGAAGAGATCACCAACAACCGCGCCAACAGTGCTTGCAGCGTCAATTGCATCCTTGAGAGGAATCATGAACGTTGCAGCGGTCATACCAGCGTCAACAGTGGTGTTTCCAGCAGTAACATCTCCAGCAGGAGCCACAGCGGTGAAGCGAATAGCCTTGAGGGTGGTTGCAGCCTCAGTAGCAGAAACTGGGCGGGTGAGCCTTCTGATAATATCAGTTGGGTTCGCTCCAAGCGCTGCAAACGCTGCGTTAACCTGCGCGGGAAGTAGTAGCTCGATCGCTGCAAGGTTATCGACATCGAGATCGCCTTCCGCAGCAGACTTAAGATCTACCTCTTCGACATCAAAAACAACAACACCTATGCTGCTGTCAGTGCTAGCGAGAAGATCGGGATCAAACTCGATTAGCTTTCTGTTAGCTTCGCTTACTGATCCATCAAGGATGAATGCAGCCTTAACACCTAGATCGCCAGCGACGAGGGCGTCGGAGCTACCAGATGGTGAAGCGTAAGCGTAACCACGGGCAGTAGAGGTGCGAGGACCGGAAAGATCCTGACCGCTTGTGCCAACGAGGTCAACACCGTCGATCACTCCAGCACCAACCTTGTCAGTACCGTAGATGGACTTATCCTTCTC
>CEWG01002104.1_pt1 | contig 12058 bp, 11 predicted proteins | sample 361411 | NCBI WGS metagenome assembly CEWG01 (sample SAMEA2622173, study PRJEB7988) | marine metagenome | biome: marine biome (ENVO:00000447); feature: surface water layer (ENVO:00002042); material: "saline water (ENVO:00002010), including plankton (ENVO:xxxxxxxx)" | depth 5 m | reverse complement strand
AGACAATTAATAACGACCCGACAAAATACTTCACAAAAGAGATACTAGAACAATTAGATGGAGTATGTAGTAAAGAGTTTAAATATGGAGATGGATTTGAAGAAGCCGATACCGAAACCTCACAAGACGACTAATCCTAAACATATGGAAGACTATGTGTTCGTAGAGAAGCCTGGAGAGGACTTTACGGCATTGAAGTTGATTAGTGGTCCATTTTCATCAATAGTTTATAAGTACGGTGCTGTTGGGTTCAGACCTGAATCTGAAAAAAGACCCGATGGCACCTTGCCTATGCAGTTCGATTATGATATAATAGAGAATAAGATTGACGCAGATATTGATAGTCAAGAATTTATTAACCATATCGGTGACATACTAGTTGTGTTACTTGATGAAAAACTAAAAGAAGATAAACTAAATGCCAAGAATTGAACAAACAGCTTTAAGTAATTTAATTCACAACGAAGAATATACTAGAAAAGTTTTACCTTTCATCAAACAAGAATACTTTGCTGACAGATTAGAAGGATTATTATTTTTAGAAATCTATAAATTTGTTGACAAGTATAATAGTCTTCCTACAAAAGAAGCATTATCTATTGAGATTAACTCTAATAAGAATATTAATGAAGATGAATACAAAAAGATAACAGATATATTATCTACATTAGATAAAGAACCAGTGAATACAGAATGGTTATTAGAAACAACAGAAAAGTTTTGTAAAGATCGTGCCATACATAATGCAATACTAGGTGGTATTCAGATACTAGATGGTAAAGATAAACAACACACACCAGAATATCTACCTGAATTATTATCAGGTGCTTTGAGTGTATCGTTTGATCAAAAAGTTGGGCATGATTATTTACTAGAGTCACAGGAAAGATATGACTTCTATAAAAAGAAAGAAGAAAGATTAGAATTAGATTTAGATTTCTTCAATAAAATTACAAGAGGTGGTATACCAAGTAAGACTTTGAATATTTGTCTTGCAGGTACAGGTGTTGGTAAGACAATGTTTATGACACACCTTGCTTCATCTGTATTATTACAAGGTAAGAACGTATTGTATATTACTATGGAGATGGCTGAAGAAAGAATTGCCGAGAGAATAGATGCTAATCTATTGAATGTGGGTATGAGTGATCTTGAAGAATTGCCATATACAATGTATGAAACGAAGATAAACAAATTACAAAGTAAGACGACAGGTAAGTTAATCATCAAAGAATATCCTACTGCGTCTGCTCATACAGGTCATTTCAAGAATCTATTGAGTGAACTTGCAATGAAGAAATCTTTTAAACCAGATATTGTATTTATTGATTATCTGAATATATGTGCTAGTGCAAGATTTAAATCAGGTGCAAATGTGAATAGTTATACTTACATCAAATCAATCGCTGAAGAACTAAGAGGTCTTGCAGTTGAGATTGATGTACCTATATTCTCTGCCACACAAACTACAAGAGGTGGTTTTGTAAGTAGTGATGTAGGTTTAGAAGATACATCTGAAAGTTTTGGTTTGCCTGCAACGGCAGACTTCATGTTCGCCTTGATATCAAGTGAAGAACTAGAAGAAAAGAATCAGATAATGGTTAAACAATTAAAGAATAGATATAATGATCCAACGATCAATAGAAAATTTATTCTAGGTGTTGATAGATCAAAGATGAGATTCTATGATGTAGAACAATCAGCACAAACAGATTTAGTTGATAGTGGTCAAACATTAACAACTGATAATAAATTCGGGAAAAAAGTAGGTCAATTCTCGGACTTTAAAATATAAGACCTAAACTAAAAAGGAAAATAAATGGCTACAGGAAAAGTAAAATGGTTTGATGCTAAAAAAGGATTCGGATTTATAACACCAGATGATGGTGGTAAAGATGCATTCCTTCATGTATCAGCATTACAAGCTGCAAATGTACAATCTGTTTCAGATGGACAAGCAGTATCTTACGAACTAACAGAGCAACGTGGTAAACAGGCTGCTTCTGACATTGCATTAATATAAGGAGAACAAAATGGCAATAACAATAAATGGTAAAACATATGACGAAACTAAAATAGACGATAAGTGTAAGAACGCTGTCGTACAGGTTTCACAGGCACAAGCTAAATTAAGACAATTAACATCTGAGTTTGATAATGTTAAAATTATAATTAATTGGTACAGCGATTATTTAACAAATAATCTACCTGAAAGTGCTTTAGTAGAAGAAACTGCTAAAGATGGTGAGCCTGCCGCTAACTCTGCTGAGGAACCTGCAGAGGATAACGCAGATCAACCACAATCATAATATGAAAAAAAAGAAAAGCAGCAATAGAACTAGGCATTTTCCTGGTGACAAAAGACCACCAAAGACTATGCATAAAAATAAACTATTCTATGAAACTAAATTGAGTAAGCATAAAAATAAAATGCGATGGTTGGTTATAGAAAGACCAACAGGAAGTATTATTCAATCAAGTCACTTTGAAGATGATGCTAAGAAGCTTGCTGCTTTTCATAATAAACATAAACAATGGATTCATAGTGGTGGCATTGTCAAGTTCTTGACGGAAGGGAAAATATAATGGGTGAAGTAATAATGAAACAACCAGACGGCAAATACTCAACTACCGATGGTAGTAATATGCTTGGTGGTGATTATCATAGAACAATCAATGCTTCAGACGGCACAATACCTGAAGAAGATATTAAAAGATATTATGATATTGCTATGAAGTTAGACTGGCAAGAAGGTTGGTATTCATCGGAAGAGATGAAAGCAGAGGCAAAGACATCTGGTTATAAACATATTCATCTTGGTGGCCATGATACCAAGAGAGAAGAATACGAGATAGAACAAGATTGGGTTAAAGAGATATGGGATAAAGTTAATCCTGGTATGAAACTATTAAGGCATTATCTTAATGGTCATGGTAAACATCAATCGGGCGGCATACACATTGACGGTTGGACTGCTAATCAATATACAGCAATTGTATATCTAACACCTGATTGGCAACCTGAAGATGGTGGATCGATTGAATTCTGGACACCTAATCTAAATGATGAACAAAGAGCGATGGCGATAAAAACACCATATGGTCTTAATGGTAGTGACGCAAAAAACATTGTGAAGTCATACTGGCCAAGAGCAGGTCGTGTCGTATTGTTTGATGGTAGAATACCTCATGTTGCGAGATCAGTTGAAACAGATAAGTTTAGAGTATCATTAGTGTTCAAAGGCACAACAGATGGTATGAAAAAAGAAGAATCTAAAAAAGATTAATTAGGGGGGCGTAGCTCAGTTGGTTAGAGTGCCTGCCTGTCACGCAGGATGTCGAGGGTTCGAGTCCCTTCGCTCCCGCCATATATAAATAATGATATGTCAGCAATAGATACAAAATTCGGAGAATCAGCACAAGCACTATTTTGTGCTATAGCCGACATTGCAGGTGTATCAAAGGCAAAATCAGTTTTAGATTTATCAAAATATACTAACTATAATGAATTTGAATCTGATAATAGAAAATTAATAGATCAAGCATATAAAGCTATTGATACTCCAGGTGCTTCATTAATAGGTATAGAAGATTTTTTAAAAAGACCTAGTGATAAAAATGGTTGGTATCGATCCTCTGTTTTAATTGCTTTGAAATTAATTCAAGATATTACAACTTTAATGTCAAAGTTAGGATATACAAAATTTAATAGAATACAGACACCAGGAATTAATAACTTACTATACAAAAGAGGTGATGGTCCTATCATGGGTAATATAGAGAAGTTATTTAAGATAGCAAATAAGAATACAAAATACTGGACTACTCTAGGACAACCATCGTTTGGTGATATTAATAAATGGAGTCCTGCTGATATGTATTTTGCTAGTGAAGTTGCAAAAAGAAATGTTAATAAAGAGTTATCATTTGCACAATCAAATCAAGGCTCATATAATATAGATAGATTAAACATACTAATTACTGAAAATATGAAATCAGGTGATTTATTTCCTTTATCTTTAAAAAAACAAATTAAAGAGGTTCAACTTCAACCAGTAAACTTTGATGAAAAATCAAAAACAGAATTATTAAAAAATGTAAAATATAAAGATATATATAAAGTTGAAATGAAAGCAGGTAAAGTCTGGTACACAGAAAAAGATCCACAAAGAGATATGTTATTAGGAATAGTTGACGATAAAGGTGGTGATAAAGGTAAGATACAGATAAGACATGAACCCTCAGCAGGTCAATGGAAAGTTGACTTTACATATAAAGGTGCTCAAGCAAGAGGTGGTTCTCTTACATCATTTGACGCATTTTCTAGGTTAGTGGGTCAACATAATTCAAAAGTTGGTGAAGAATTTTTAAAACAATATAAGATAGGAAATGATCTATTTAAAGCACAAAATAAGATACACGAGAAAACAAAAGCAGAATTTAGAAATAAGTATGGTAAAGAAGCTTACGATAAAAGAAGAGGTGAATTAAGTGCTACAACTATTATTAATAGAGTTATGCCTGTCATATCAGGTTGGCTAGCAAAAGAAAAACAAGAAGTAAAAACTGAATTTGTTAGAAGTATATTTACTTATGTAACCTCTAGAGCACCAAAATCTGGTAAATTTGTAATTGCCAAATAATATCACTTGACAGCCTGTCTAAAGTGTGTTATAATATAAATAATCATATAATATTAAATGGAGAAAGTGCATAATGCAAGGGTTTAAAAAAGTCTTAAATGAAGACCGAAATACACACCTTGAACATTTAGAAGACGAAATTATTAATAATGGGACAAGCGGTGCAAAAACTTCGATTGAGTTTTTAAAGTCTATCAAAAAAATGCTTCAGGGAGGCAAGGGAGGTTCAACTGTTTCAGTGAAATGGGACGGTGCACCTGCTATATTCTGTGGTATCAATCCAGAGAATGGTAGATTTTTCGTAGGAACGAAATCAATATTTAATGCAACGCCTAAAATAAACTACACCGTGTCGGATATATCCAGAAACCACGGCGGCGCATTAGCGGATAAACTTGCTGTTGCATTAAAGTATTTGCCTTCGTTAGGTATCAAAGGCGTAATACAAGGTGACTTATTGTTTACAAGTGATGATAAGAAGATGGCTAATGTTAATGGAGAGAAGTCGATTGTATTTACACCTAACACAATAACTTATGCTGTGCCAGTTGTCAAGAGTGGATTCTTTGGCAGTTCTATGTATGATAGAATAAACAAGGCAAAGATCGGTATAATTTTCCACACATCATATTCAGGTAAAACGATCAAAACTATGAAAGCAAGTTTTGGTGCAAGTGTTGGTGGATTAAGGCAAAACAAAAACGTATTCTTTGATGACGCAAGATACAAACAGGCAGAAGATCCTGGTTTTAATTCAGGAGAAGAAAAAAGATTTGACGCTATATTAAATATGGCAGAGGGTTCTATCTATAAGGCAGGTGCTTTCATAGATAAAATTAAAAAAGATAAAGGTCCTTTATCTCTAGGTGTTCAACTTAAAACATTTTTCAATACATATATTAGAGCAGGATCAAAGATTGGTAATGCAAAAGCATTAACAAATAACTTTGAGGTATATTTCATAGAGAAAATAAAGAAAGAGATAGACAGTAAGAAAACTGATAAAGCAAAACAAAAATACAAAGAGATACTAGAAGCAGGTATGAAGATATTAAGACCTAACAGACAAGGTCTTTATTTTACTATTGCTTCTTACATCACGTTACAGACAGCAAAGAGTATGTTGTTAAGTAAATTAAATAAGATACAAAGTATAGGTTCTTTTATGAGAACTAAAAATGGCTACAAGGTAACAAATCCTGAGGGTTATGTTGCAATAAATAAAGGTAACGCTGTCAAACTAGTTGATAGATTAGTCTTTAGTCAGGCAAACTTTAATGTAGCAAAAGATTGGGTAAAAGGATAAGATGTATAAATTTAAACAGTTTATGTTGCAGGCACAAAAACAGAAAAAGTGTCCACCAGGATATAGATTTGATAATAAGTTACAAGTCTGTGTGCCTACTGGCGTGACTAGATATTATCCTTACTTTGGTGGTAGAAATGGCAACGGACAAAATGATCAACAATCAAGTGATAACAATACAAACGATAATGGTACTAACGGCAATGGTAATGGCACTAATGGTAATGGATCAAATGGTAATGGAGGTGGAGAATAATGAAATTTTTTAAAGATAAGTTGTATAAAGATATAACAATACCTGCACCACCTAAAGATGATATAGGTGAAGCAAAAGAGGTGAAGAAAATTGTATCTAATAGAACGGCAGAGCAAGAGAAATCAATCGCAGACCATGATGAAGTTCCTTTCTATGCTATTAAAAAATATTGTGACGATAATAAAATGATGTTTCACAAAGATGAATTTAAAGACATAATTTATGGAGCAACAGATACTATTAATTATTTTAAAGATAAGTTTGATAGAAAGAGACCTATCGAAATAGATAAGACGATTGATACATCACCAAGTAAAACAAACAAGACACCATCATACCCTAGTGGCCATGCGGTTCAATCAAGAATAGTTGCGAGATATGTTGCAGGTAAATTTCCTGAACACGAGGCTAACTTAATCGAGGCAGGTAATGAGTGTGGTTATGGAAGAGTATTGGCAGGATTTCATTATGTTTCAGATTATGATGCTGGTAATTTATTAGGTGAAAAAATGTATGCCCTTATGAATAAAGGGAACTATGTAAAAGAAATGAAAACATTTAAAACATTTGTAGAATCCATTATCGATATACCTAGAAGAACTTATGCACCTGGTGTTTTTGATGATGAAGATACAGATAATCCAAAGATTAAGTCTAGTGTTTTATCTATGATTGATAAACAGGTTGAAGAATTTGAAAAAGAATATCCTGTTTTAAAGATAACTTTGATTGGCTCTATACTTACAAAGAGATATAGAAATGATGCTGATTTAGATATTAATATTTTATTTGATGTGCCAGAGGAAAAACAAGAAGACGAGAGATTAAGATTATCAAAACAATTTTTATCTTCTAAAAATCCAGACAACATACAAGGCAAGTTAATACCAGGTACAAAACATCCTGTTAATTATTATTTAATTACAGATGAAAAAACTTATGATGATCAAAATAATAAAGCAGACGCAGTATTTGATATAACGAATAATAAGTTTGTAAAAAGACCAGAAGATTTTACCTTTGATGTTAATTTATATATTAAAGATTTTGATAAAAAAGTACAAGAGATAGACGTAATTAAAGGCGAATTAAAAAGAGATATAATCGACTATGATGAATTAAAAGAATTAAAATCAGGCGATATTAAAGATTTAGAAAAAAGAATTAAGAATAAGTTAGAAGAAATAGAAAAAGATATACAAGATATTGTTGACATCGGTGATACAGTTGACGCTGAAAGAAGAGCGGCGTTTGATAAAGACATGACACCAGACGAGATTAGAGCATATGGTATCAAAAATAGATTACCTAAAAATGTAATATATAAGATGTTAGAAAAATATCACTATATAACTTTCTTTAAATATCTAAAAAATATATTAGCAGATGGTGAAGTTGATGATGATGAGATAGATTCACTTAAAGGTGGTTATGTAGAATCTGTCGGTGCTAAAAATATTCAAGATAAAAACTGGAAAGATAAAGGTCATGGACCTTACAGAAAAGAATTAGCCCAAAGTAAAACGAGGGCTGTTAAAGAGGCGTTAGATAATAGCAAGAAACTAATATTTGCCTTTGGTAGGTTCAACCCTCCTACTAGTGGGCATGATAAACTTATGAGAGAAGTGATAAATCAAGCTAGAAAGAACAGCGCTAATCACGTTGTCTATGCTAGCGCCTCACAAGACAAAAGAAAGAATCCATTAGATGTAAACACCAAAGTTAAGTTTATGAGAAAAATGTTTCCTAGAAATAAGATTATGGCAGCAGGTGGCACACAAAGAACATTTATGGAGATATTAAAATTCTACGACAAGATGTATGGTGAGATAATCATGGTAGCTGGTAGTGATAGGATAAGAGAGTTTCAATCACTCGCTGACAAGTATAATGGTAAAGAATACAATTACAAATCAATCAAAGTTGCTTCATCTGGCGAGAGAGATCCTGATGCTGAAGGTGTAACAGGAATGTCTGCCTCTAAAATGAGAGAGATGGCAAAGAATAATGATTATAGAAATTTTAAAAGAGGTGTTGTTAATCTTTCTGATAGTGATACAAAGGCATTATTTGCCGCTGTCAAGAAAGGTATGGACATTAGAGAAAGTTATGTAGGTAATTTTACTGACTTTGTGAACAATGATTTAAGAGAAGAATATCATCAAGAAAAAATATTCAACGTGGGTGATATGGTAGAACATACAGACGGCACACAAGGTATGGTTGTTAGGCGAGGTTCTAATTATGTATCATATGAGAATGACGGTCTGATTAAGAAGGCATGGTTATATGATCTACAACCTTTAGACGAAGCACCTAGAATACCTAGAAAGAAAGGTCAACCTGCAGGTTCAGATAAACATAGTGATCTATATACAGATGAAAATCCAAAAGGCACTATCAAAGGTCTAGGTTTCAAAGATGTTGAAACTGCGAGAGCAAGTGTGAATAAGATTAAGAATTCTGGTAAGACTCATGCACACAAGATTCAAGCTGCTGTTGCAATGGAACAACGAGCAAAAGAGATGGGTAAAACTTCAGAAGCGGCAGTATATAGAAGATATATTGAACAGATGAAGAAAAAGACAAAAGAAATGCAGAAAGAAAGTCTGATAGATAAACTTGAAAAAGAGATGAAAATAGATGAATATTACTTATTAGGCACAGATCATTCTGCTAGGCATACAATGAGTATGACCCCAGGTCAACCTATACAAAACTTCAGAAAATATAGTGAAACTATCAAGATGGCAGATATAGAAAAATTTAGAAATGAAGAAGAAACAATAGATAAATATAAGAAACGATACAAAGAACGGTACAAGGAAGAACTAGAAAAGGCCGTTGAACGTATGAAAAAGGAACTATAATGAAGCACATAGACATGACAGAAGCGTTAAAACAAGTTAGAGAGAAAGCTCCTGATACGGCTGACGCTATGAAAAGATTTAAGTCTGGCAACGCTGGTTTTACAGACAAGGCACATTTAAAAGCAAAAGGTTTAATACCTAGAGCAGATGGCACTAAAAAAGTGAGTCCTAAATATGAAGAAGACTTAAATGAAATTAGTCCTGATATGAGAAAGTTTGAATTAGAGAAACAATATAAAATGATTCTAAAAGATATGCCTGCTAGTGAAAGAAATACTGAGGCTGGTAAAATTAGAGCTATGGATTTAGCAAGAGTTATAGCTACAAGAGCACCAGGCATGACTATGAGAGATTTGAAAATCTTACAAAAAAATAAAGGCACTCTTAAATTAGAAGAAACTTGCCCTAAATGTGAGGGTGAAGAATGTCAATGTCCTTCACTTGAGGAACAAAAAGACAATACAATTCAAGAAAAAATACAAAAAGGTTTTGTTGTTAGATTTTTTGATCCTGCAAACAAGAAAAGATTTGCGGCTGCATACAAAACACAAAAAGCTGCTGATGATAAAGCTGCTCAATTAAAGAGAGATGGATTAAAAGACATATCAATTACTACACACACTTTAAATTTTAATAATCACATTAACTTTAGAGGTTTAGATAGACCTTTAGCTTTAAATGACGAAGTAGAGATAAAGGAAGATAAAGAAACTGACCTAGAAGAAGCTTGTTGGGTAGGATATAAACAAGTTGGCCTAAAGAAAAAAGGTGACAAAATGGTTCCTAATTGTGTCCAAGAAGACATAGTTGATGATCTATTTGGTAAAGATTACATCTACGAGGTGAGTGAAAGTATTGCTGATATGTACAAAGGTTCATTTTCAAAAGATCAACTTGCTAGAATGAAAAAGACTTGGTCAACTAAAAAGGCTTCAGATTTAACACCAAATATAAAAAACTTTGTTAAAAGTCTTGATCAATTTACTCAAATGGATATTAAAAATGCAAAGATTAAATACATATCTGACATACTTGAAGATTGGCAAGTTGTTTTTCCAGAAGATGAGGAAAATGAATTAGTAGATACTCTAACTAATATAATTGAAAATCAAAATTATTTTAGTGCAGATCAACTTAATAAACTTGCAAAAGCATATGGTGTTATGAAAGATAAAACTATATCAGTTTCTAACGCTAAGAAATTAAGTGACATGATAGGAAGACTTCCAGATCATGCCTTAAATGATGTGAGAAAGAAAAAGATACCTTTCATATCAGGTCTTGCATTATCAAAAATGATACAAAGAAAAATACCAGTGACAGAAACATATACTGTACAGATCACTAAAAAAGATGGTAGCAAAATGACTTTAGGAAGATACAACACTCCACATGAGGCACAAAGATATGTTGATCAATACGGCTCAGGTGCTAAAGTTGTTAAAGAAGATTTAAATAAAGATGATGAGAAGACTATCAAACCTATCATCAAACAACTTCAAAAATCTGTTAAATCACACGACAAACAAGCTAAACAATTAGCAAAAGATATTTCAGATGAGAAAGATTTAGAAGAAGCAGATTTATCTAAATCACAAATTAAACAAGTACATAAGAAAGCTGATGATCTACCTAAGAAAGACTTTATTAAAAGATATGGAAAAGATGGTGACGCTGTTCGTTATGCGACAGCAACTAATATGGTCAAGAAGAAATTAGGTCTAGGCGAAGACAAGCAATTCATCAAAAAAGGAGAACTTAAAATGAATGAATCATACAAACAAAGACTAACCTCTGCTATGGAGCATTACAAAATCAGTTCCCTAGGAGAATTAAAAGATGAAGATCAAAAAGAATTTTTCAGTTATGTTGATAGTTTAACAGAGGGATTAACTGCAGGACAAAAGAAATTACCACCTGCATTGCAGAAAGCTATTCTTGCTAAACAAGGTAAGAAAGACGACTCTAAAGATGAAATGCACGACATGAAAAAAGATAAAAAAGAAATGCATGACATGAAGAAAGATAAAAAAGAAGTGAAAGAAGATTTAGTAGGTGGTCAAAAAAAATTAGATAAAGATAAAGATGGTGATCTCGATGCTAAAGACTTCGCAATGTTAAGAAAAGATAAAAAAGAAATGAAGTCTATGAAAAAAGAATACGGTTCTATGAATGCTATGAAGAAGATGAATGCCATGAAAGACATGAAGAAAGAAGAAAAGACTAAAGAAACAGACTCAGAACCAAAAGTTAAAGCTCTTAACGCAATGCAAATGAATGCTATGAAAGCTAAACCTATGAACGCTATGAAAGACATGAATGCTATGTACATGAAATCAGATGTAAAAGCATCTGTCAAAGATAACGGTGGCGCTGATATGGCAAAAGTTAAAGACACACCTGAGATGATGAATGCTATGATGAAAATTTCAAAAGAAAAGAAAATGGTTAATATGAAAGCTATGTATGGTGAGTCAAGAGAAAAAGCAAAAAGATACCTAGATACAAAACCTGGTTCACTAGAGGAAGCAGTTTTAAAATCAAGAGGTCTAGTTAAGTAAGGATCATAATGACAAAATATACTAAATCATTTGCTGACTCACTAAAAGAAGTTAGAGAACCTAAAGTAGTTAAAGAAGACTACGAAGTTTCTATGGCAGTCGGTCAGTTAAAAACTATACAAGATAGAGTAGGTAAGATAATGGACTTTCTTTCTGGTAAAGGTGATGACTATAATATGGAGGCATGGTTACAATCTAAGATAACTAGTGCAGAGGATAAGTTAAATTCTGTCGCTAACTATGTGACTAACAATCCAGAGATAACAAACGAAGCAAAAGAAGAAGAGTCGGAAGTTAAAAAAGCAGAACCTAAAAAAGATACAGATGCTTTAGAAAGAACAATAACAAATCTAACAGGTCAATTAGCTTTAGTAAAACAAAAGTTAGAAAACGAAAAGAATAAAGTTGTTAAACCTGAGGCT
>CEWG01125380.1_pt1 | contig 12083 bp, 10 predicted proteins | sample 361411 | NCBI WGS metagenome assembly CEWG01 (sample SAMEA2622173, study PRJEB7988) | marine metagenome | biome: marine biome (ENVO:00000447); feature: surface water layer (ENVO:00002042); material: "saline water (ENVO:00002010), including plankton (ENVO:xxxxxxxx)" | depth 5 m | reverse complement strand
AGCCTAGCGTCTAAGTCTCTATTCATTTTAGACTTGATAAAACTATTTCTTGATTCAGCCATTTAATTAATGTTTAATCCATTTAGATTTTCCTCTAAAAACTTGAGCAAACTCTGATAATTTTATATTTGATAATCTTATTTTTGCATTTCTTAACTTTGCAGATCTTTCTCTTTTGTATCTTAAAACAATGTATTCTGGGACATTTGGCTTTGTTGATAATATAGAATGATTAATATGCGCATACAACGCATCTTCTGCCATCTTAGGTATCTTAGAATCAACATCGTAAGCTAAACCATCAGATATATATTCTAAAATTATTAATTTATTAGCTAAATTGCTAGAAAAAGTAAATTTACCTTCTCTTTCATTTATTTGAAACCATCCATTTGATTGGCTAGTTTGAGGATCTAAACCATACCTCTGTCCATAAGCTAATTTTTCCCAACCCCAATCATATACACCTTCATTATACATTTGATCTGTGTAAGCTCCTGATATTTTGTTATCATTAGCAGTGTTCCACTTTTCTTCTGTTAAGGATTGATCTGCATCAATATTTTCACCAAATGAGTCTTGTGCTGGTATTCCTGATTGGTCTTGTATAGGTAAAGTAAATGGTGAAGATGTTAAGTTATTAACTGGATATATTATATGTTGAACTCCATTATTATCTATCCAAGAGCATCTAACATAGTTAACATAGTCTTGAGGTATTGGAACACCTAAACTAGGTGGTATCGTAAGCTCTTGTGATTTAATACTTTTTAAAGTATCAAAACTAAACTCTTGTAATCCTCTTTTAGCATGAAACATTACATCAGTTCTTTTAATCTTAGTAATTAACTTATCTTCGCCTACATAAGCTACTAAAAAATTATTTATAACATTGTCTAATGTAGTATACTCATAGCCACCGTAGTTTTCATTTATAGCAGGTTGCTTTAGTTCTATTAAAATAGAAGCAGCTGTAATAGTACCATTAAGCTCTATTATATTATTAAATGGATCTGAAACGTAGGATAAATTTTCACTTTGAGCGACTCCATCTAAGTATATAGTATAATTTGAAGCTGAGCTTAACTGAACACCAAGTTTGTCAAAAGCACTAACAACGTCAACCCCAAAAGTGCATTTGAAAGATGGATTAACTACAGCAGTAACACCAGGAAAAGTTTGTTGACCTGAGTAGTATTGAGCGTTGTTTTCAGTTACTAGTCCCATATTTTGTATTTTTTAATTTTAAATTTATTCTTGTGCTAGCTCTTGAGATGCTACTTGAACTATTTGTGGATCTCTTATAACTACTCCAGCATACTTAAGTATCTCTAATATAAGCTCTGTTTGATCATTGCTACTTATTTCAAAATCTACTGATGTTCCAGGTGTAGGGTCGTATATGTAAGCGCCTACACTATTAACAGTAAAACCCCAAACTGGATTAACTGGTTTTCGTAAAAAAGTTGTTTCTACATTTGCTGTAATAGTAGCTGGCTTAACAAATATTGCGTTAACGCCTTCATAAAGATACACAGGGTAGTTTTCACTAGGTGTTGTTAAATCTGATCTATCTATATTATAAAAATAATCTCTTTGTATTCTTTCTATTTCTACAGGCTTAACACCAACGGTAGCACTATCAAAAGTGATAGTTCCTAGCCTGTAAAAAGCAAATTCAGTAGAAGATGGTTGATCGTTATATACTATAGTTTTACCTGTTAATGTATCTGTAGTTGGCAAGTTAAACTTACCTCCTACTCCACCAGTACAAGCACCAAAACATTTAAATGTAGACAATACATCATCTATATTATTTAAAGGGTTAGAATAATCAAACTCGTTTTGAGGTATTCTTAGTTGTCCGTCTAGATCAGTAAAGTATTTTTCAAATATATCTAATTGTGATTGAGTAGCAGCTTTATTAAATTCATATGGTGTTAAATAACCACGTTGCTCTTTATTAAGTATACTTAATACGGTTGTATATACTGTGTTTACATTAATAGCCATATTATATTTTTAATCGAAGTTAGTAAATACTAGTCTTGATTTAGCTCTCTCTAGTTTGTCTGTTTTGTCTATAAGTAATCTTTGTAACACGTCTGGTCTAGTTTTCTCTCTATTTGCTAATATAGCATAAATCATACATGCATATAAAGCTTGTTCCGCTAGTTTAGGTATAGCAGCAGACTCATCTGTAGTAAGTGCATTTGATAAATATGTTAGAGTAGCATTACCAGTATCGCCGTAAGTTATAGTTTTGTTAGTATAGTCTATGAAGTATTGACCAGCACCTGGAGGAGATGTAGAAACCTCAGTAAGTGGATTTGTTCCAGAACCACTGTTTGTAGCCGATATAACAGCTACAAAATCCTGAGGTAAAGGGTTTGTAGCTAAAGCCGTAACAGCTGTTGGCCCTTCTGTAAATTGACTTTTTATAGTTTCGTATGCAAACTCTTGCAAGCATCTACGTGCATGAAATATAACTTCTGTTCTTATAGCGTCTGGTATTAATTTTCCAGGTCCAGTGTAAGAAATTAAGAAGTTGTTTATAATATCATTTAAAGATATAAAAGCGTTTGATAAAGGTGTCGTTGCCATAATTTTTATTTTTGTCCGTCAATATCTATTTGTTGTTCTTTACCAGCTGCTAATTGCAATGCAAGTTGATCTCTAGTCATAACACCAGCATATCCTAATATCTTATCTACTAATAAAGGTTCGTCAGATTGGTGTAATTCAAAATTAACTGAACTTTGTTCGTTGTAGATGTAATTACCTAACTCTGTATCTATGGTAAAACCCCATTTAACATCTGTTGGGTATTTTAAAAAGTTTAAGTGAACATTGTTAAAAGCAGGAGACGGAACGCCGATACTTGTAGGATATAACTGTATAACGTTGTTTTCATAAGTATATACAGGGTATCTTTCTGATGGCGAGGTTAACGGAGATTGATTAGTAGTATAAACTTCATATTTTTGTATTCTTTGAGCTTCTCTCCCTTCACTAGCAGAAGTAGCAAAATAAATAACAGAGCCTAACTCTTGCACAGCAACTGTAGGAGTTACTTTTGAAGCGGCATCTGTTTGTAGTTCTTCTGTTCTTTTGAATATTTGTATTTTTTCGTCTAATAAAGCATATCTATCAGCGTATGCTAGACTTGTTTGAGGTTGTCTCAACAACTGATTTAGTTCATCAAAATATTCTATGAATATCTCTTGTTGCGCTTGTGTAGCAACTTTATTGAACTCAACAGGCGTAAGAACTCCTCTTTTTTCTTGTTGCAGTACTACAAGTACAGACTTATATACCTGATTTATGTTTATCATTCTGTTTTGTTTATTTTTTAAAAAAAAAGGTGGTGATTAAACCACCTTTATTATAATCACTTGTTATTTAAGTTTTTTATCTATAGATTTATAAACTTCAAGTCCTTCATCTGTTTTAAACCAAGCAGCTAAAGCTGAATATGGATTTTCATCAAAAGGAACTGTCATAAGCTTTCTTCCATTAGTTGCCCAAGTAAAAGTTCTCTGATCTGAGGCTAAATTTATTACTCCAGAATCAACAGCATTTATACCAAAGTTTCTTAAAACAACATTGTCATCATTTGCTAAATCAATAAATAATCTAGGATTGTGTCTAGCAAATAATAATAAATCTCTTTTTAATTCTTTTGAAGACAAATTATTTACATCAGAACCTAATTCAACTCTTAATATAGCTTCTGCTTGTTCTATATCCATAGATCTTGCAGCATTTAAAGCATCTAGTTGTAAATCTAACTCTTCTAATTGATCTACAGCTTCGACTTGCCTGTCTAATTCAGAAAATATAATATTATTGTGTGGATGATGTTTTAGAAATTCTTGTAAATTTCTTTTTTCTTTTGGTACAAATAAAACACCTTTTTCAAAAACAATATGTTTTAAAGTAGCATTTCCAACTTGTTCATCTACAAAAATACTTTTTTGATTAGTAGCATATCTAAGCTCTCTCTCATATCCTTTTTCCTTATCAAACCAAACCAAAGGGTATCTTCTAGTATGTTTGCTAGGTATAGTATATGTTAGTGGTTCTTTATTATCTGTTAAATAATAATGTCTATCTTTATATTCCCAATTATCTTTTTTAACCTCTTGCTTGGGAGCAGGAGCCTTTTTTACTTTTGTTTCCATAATATAATATAATATAATAATTAAAAAAGACCCCGCCTAAGCGGGATCTTATTATAAGCGTGTTATGAAATAGCTATAGAGGCTAATGTATTTGAAAGACTTACGTCTATCACACCAGCTCCACCACCAATTAAACCAACAGCTTCGTTCATAGCTTGAATATCTGCCTGAGTAAAACCACCACCAGTACTACCATCATTAGTAGAAGTAAGTGTTAATTCTCTAGATCCTGTAACAGCATTAAGATATTTTATTTCTATCTTAAGTGAAGTACCTGTACCATCAGCTTTTATTGTTCCTACGTTTTCTGCACATACAATATCAAATGCACCTGCAGCTTTTTTTACTTTTACGTATCCCATAATTTCTATTCTTTTAAATGTTAATAATTATACAGTCTTAAATAACACGAAGTTATTAGCAGCTTGTGTTACTAAACATCTTTCAGTTAAGAAATGAACATCCATAGCATCTAAAGCATCAGTATACGCTCCGCCAACAGAACCAGTAATCCAGTTTTTGTAACGTCTATCTTCAGTTTCAGAAGCTCTATATCTTACGTGTAAGAATGGTCGTCTGATATTTGATCCTAACATTTGATCATATACTGTAGTGGTTCCAGCAGGAATCATTACACCATCAATAGCATTAGATAAACCTCTTGTAGAAGCATCATTTAGATATTTCCAATCAGTTTTGTAGAAGTCATAAGAACCTCTTCTAAAGCCAGTGAATCCAAAGTTAAGTGCCATTTCTGATTCATTATCAAATAAACCATAAGAAGCAGCAGCAGAAGAAGCAAAAGCTCCGTTCATAGCAGCAATCATATCATCAAAATCTAAAGCAGTAGATCTTTGTAAGAAAAGCATGTTTTCTTCAATAGCTCCTTGCTTGTCTAAGTTTTTAAGGATTTCATCGAAATCACCTAAAGCACCAGAACCAGGAGCAGCAGCTCCAGCAAATCCTTGATATACGTTACCTCTTGCTTCAATAGCAGCAAATAAACCTTCTGTACCTTTTAAATTAATACCAGTAGAAGCACCAGGCATAGCAACTGTGTGTCCAGCTAATTCACCTTCAACCATTGCCATTTCCATGTAATCTTCAAATCTAAGTCTAGTTTCAGACTCAGCTTTTAGATACCATAGGTAGCCAGATGTTCCATCTTCAGTAGCAACTTCAATCCAACCAATTTGAGCAGCATCAGAACCATTAACTTGGTACTTGTCTCTAATAATAATTGGAGAGTTGTGGTATTCTGTAAAGCTAGGCTCTATAGAATCCATAGTAGCATCTGTAGATCCTTTACCAAACTCAGAACCATAAACAAATAGGTTCAAGGAAGCCGCAGCAGTTAACTGTAATCCAGCTTTAACAGTAGCTATATCATAAGGAGTAACTGTAATTTCTGCTTTTGTAGATGGAAGAGTTGGCTGAGTTACACCAGTTACGATAAACTTCTGTGTTACTAAACCTGTAGCGTTATCAGAAACTAATATAGTGTTATTAACTTTTATAGCTGCAGTATTATTACCTCTACCATTAGTTGTTGGATTAGCGTTAGCTAAGTCTATTTCAAAAATAACACCTGATTTCCACTCTACCTCATTATAAGATACATGTAATCTATTTTGTTCAGACCATAATACTTGATCTGATGTCATTGGCATTTCAGCGCCAACCATTCTTAAGAAACCTGCTAACGTTCTGTTACCATATCTCTCAACTTCAGCTTCATAAAGCTCAGGTAAATACTGTTGAGCCCAGTCAGACGTACCGTCTGCAAAGTTCAAATAGTTATTATCTAATGCTTGTTTCTTTTGAGCTGGAATTAAACTTGCAGGAAAACTCCCACTTGTTGCAAAACTCATAATTTATATTTTTAGTTTAAGTTATTTTTTTGTTTTTATTTTTAACTTAGAACTATCTACACCACTAATTGCTTTTATTTTTAATCCATTAATAAACATTTCACCAGAGCTAGTAGCTCTAATTTCATTTGTTATATTTTTAGATTTAGCATTAACATCTCTTATAGCGTCAGTTTTACCTTGCTCGTAAAAATGTTTTGCTATTTTATCAGCGTTATTAGCAGTATACAAGGCTTTGTGATAACCTCTATAATCTTCGATTTCACCTTTTTTATCTAGGAACTTCCCAACAAAATTATTTAAATCAGATTGATTTTGAGCAACATCATTCTTGTTATTTACATTATATCTAAAAGCTTTTTCTCCAACATTATATTCAAAACCTTTGAATTCATCAGAGAATAATTTTTTAGTATTTTTTGTAAAACTTTCGTGACGTTGTTGAATCACCTTCTGTTCTTCGTTGTATCTATTGAAAAAGTCATTAGCTTTTTTTTGTTCTTTAGATACTGAAGGTTTCAACTTGATCTCTTCATAGTATTTTTCTTTAGAACTATTTAAAAAGCTTTTGGCTTTGGCAATTTCTTCTTTGTAAGCTAGTTTTTTCTTTTTAACCACTCTTTCTTCTTCATCTTCATCCCATGCAAAATTATCATCCATTAAGAATTCTATTTCTTCTGAATTTAAATGTGGCTTGCTTACACTGTAATATTCTTTAAGTAATTGTTCTCCGTTTAACTTACTATAATCTTTATTTAGCTTGACATAGTCTTCAACAGTTCCACCAGTATTTTTCATAAAGTCTACTAACTTTTCAATGTTTTCTGGTAGTTCTATTTGTGGATTTTCTTTTACTTCTTCTTTAATTTCTTCTACAACCTCTTCAGTTTGTTTAACTTCTTTATCTGTTTCTTCTACTTTTATTTCTTCAATAATTGGAGATTCCTCAGTTTTAGTTTCTTCTACTACAGGTTGTTCAACCTTAACTTCTTCCACTTTAGTTTCTTCAACTACTTCTGGTTCAGTTTTAGTTTCTTCTTTTGGCTCTTCTTTTTTAGCCATATCTAGCTTAGTTACTTCTTTATTAGTAACTAATTTTTTAGGTTTCTTTTTTATTTTAAAGTCACCTTGTTCTAGTTCGCCAGCGGCGGTTTCTTTTATTTGTTCTGACATAATATAATATAATAGTTAATATAAAATTATCTAGGGGCAAATTGGTCTAAACTAACTCCGCCTAAATTATCGTTACCCTTAGATTCAAAGTTGATAGGTAAACCATCTTGCTTTCTTTGGGTTATCATTTCACTCTGTTGAGTACCTTGAAGCTTAATTCTTTTGTCTTTTCTATCTTCAATTTCTTTTTCTTTTTGAGACATAACTCTAGACTGCTCTTTAGCTAGCTTAATGTTATAGTCAAATTCTTGTTGCATTAAACCTCTTTTTATCTCTGCTTCAGTCTGCATTCTTTGTATCTCAAACTGTGACTTGGCTTGTTCTACCTGGACTTTACTATTAGTTAAAGCTTCTTGTTTTTGCAACTCAGCTAAAATCGTTTTTTCTGCAGTTTCAGCTTGAGCTTGAGCTTGAGACTGTATTTGCTGAAGTTTTAGCTCTTGATCTTTAGCTTGCTTTTCTTGTCTTCTTTTCTTAAGTAAAGTATTTGCTAATTTTAAATTGTTTACATTTCTGATGTCAATAGCGTCTTCTAAATCTATAGATTGAGTAGATAAAGCTACTTGAATGTTTTGTTCTAATTTAGCTTTTTCTTCGTCATCAGGTTCTAATTCTATAAATATACCAAAATCGTGCATGTTGACACTAGTTAATTCGTCTAGTGTATTAGTATTAAAATTAGATATACTATTTATCAAAGACATTCTAGTCAAAGGAAACATTAGAGAGTCACTAACTCTTAATGATATATTTTCACAAGTTCTAAGTGTTAAATATAAACTTGCTTGGAGAATATGTCTTGTGGCCGTATTTGAATTAGCTGCAGCAAGCTTTTGTATACCTACTAAAGAATTTTTATCTGGAACACTACCATCTCTAGCTTCATTAAGCCCGGTAACATCTCTAATCATTTGTAAATAGTAATTATACGTCTGAATTAAAGAATTTATTTTGGCTCCTCCAGAAGAAGATTGAAGTTCTTGTACAGGTATTTTACCTCTGTTAATTTCACCATCTTGAGTTAAAGATCTACCTATAACACTACCAGTTTGAAAATACATATTCAAAGCTTCAGCTGGATTATAGTTAGTACCATTACCTAGATCTACTTCTGCTAAACCATCCATGTCTAAATAAACTCCATCAGGAACCATTCTAGACATTACTTGTTGAAGTTTTAAATGAGTGAGCTGTATCATGTCAGCAAACCCAGTTACTCTACTTACTAAGCTTTCTATTCTACCTTGATACATTCTAGGTGCCGTTATAGTATAACTAAGATTTACTTTACTTGTATCAGCATAAGGTCTTGTCATATTTTCTGCCAAACGCCAATCAAGCATTTCTTCCATGCCTAACACTTTAGCTCCACTATATAGTGTTTCTATACTTCTAGAAGCTTTTTTAAAGTTGTCTGTTTCTTTTACTTCTAAAAAAGTATCTTCTTTTTCAATAGTTTTTTCTAACCCTGTAGCAGTAGTTTTTATTTTAAACACTTGGTCAATATAACTTTTCCACTCAAAATATAATACTTGAACTGTATTCTGATCGTATCTACCATTAAAATTAGGCGAATAAGCTGTGTTACCTGTGTAGTTTTGTAGTTTTTTAACTTGTTCTGGAGTTAAACTAGGAAATTGTTTTTTAAGTTCTACTATAGGAACATTTTTAACTTCACCTACGTAGTATACATCTTCAAAGTTAGGATCGTTAGTATATGAGTATACTATGTTAGAAGGATCAACATAATCAATAACTATTCCTTCAGCTGGATTCCATGAAGTTTTAACACAAGATATTCCTAAAACTGTTAAATCATAATTAAGTCTTTTTCTAATTAAATGATATTTGTTTTTATCTAATATTTGTGAAATAAGTTCTTCTTCTGCAACTTCTATAGATTGTTTATAATCCATTTGCATATGTGCTGGAATATCTTCTAATGTTTCAGGAGTATTTTTAGCAGTGGATTCAGATAGATCTATACCAAATTGCTGCATAACCATTTCATTAAACTTTTTAGCCTCTATGTCCATCATTATTCGCTGAGCATATAAAGTTCTTTTTCTTAATGAGGTAGGATCTTGAGCTAAAGCTTTTACTTCATAAGATCTTTGAGACATGCCATTAACAACAATATCTACAAACTTAGGAATAATAGGTACAGGTTTCCAGTCTAGGTTTAAATAAGATAAATCTCCATTTATAGCTAGTTCATCTTTATATTTTTGTACTGGCTGTTCTGCTCTAGCGTAAAGTCTTAAATTATGAAAGTTATTGTAGTTTGTCATGTATCTATAACCAACTCCTTGTGAATTTCTAAACCATTCACCTTCAATAGCTCTCGCAACTTTTAAACCATATTCGTAAGTAGCTTTCTCAGCAGCAGGTACGACCTGGTCCGGAAATGTACTATATGTAGTTGTAGCTTGCATATATTAATTAATTTTTGATATTACGCCGGTATTATCATAAGTTCTAATACCAAGATTTATTTTATTAGTAATTTTGTTAGGCACAGGTCTATATAAATTTTTATTACAAGCCATTATAGCAAGTCCTGAGCTTATAGTAGCATCGTGCTTAGTTCTACTGTTTATATTAAAAACAGCCCAATCTTCTAATGTTCTTTGATGATACATATCACCATATGAATTATCTTTAGATCCTACAAATTTTTCAATATAACTTTCCACAGCAGCGGCGTGAGCTTGCTTTATATCCTCACTTGAGTTGGGTATTCCACCTATCTCTCTCTCCGTTATAGATAATTTATTAATAAGCTTATCAGGCCTATTCATTGAAAAACCTCTATAACCTCTACGCTTAAAATAGTACAGTAGTCTTGGTTTGTTGTTTTCGCAAAGTAAAGGCATGCCGTAAAATACACAAGCCATTAACACATCTTCAAAGAATATCTCAGCAGTTTGAGGTCTAGCTATATACTCTAAGAAGAAATGATTAGAAGGAGCTTCCTCCATAGAAAACTTAGTTAAACCATGAAGCGCTCCATTAGAACCTTTACCATCAACAGTACCACTAATATCATAACTATCACAACCAAAAGCACCAATATGTTCGTTACCAGGGTATTTAATTCCATTTTTTATAATCACTCGATTTTGAAGATTTTTAGGTGGAACCCAGCTAATTCTAAATCTACCATCATTATTAGGATGAAAAATAACACTGGTATCTTTAATACCGTTCACCCAACTAAAACTTCCTTTAGTTACATTTAAGCTATTATTTAAAGAATCATTATAATCTATTTGTTCATAGATTTTTACTAAATTAAATAAACTTTGTTTTGTTTCATCTCTAAAAGCATGAGCTTCAGTTCTTGGGAATTGTCTATAATACTCGTTTAAACTATCTTGATCAGACTTTAAGCCTTCAACCTCGTTTTCCCAGTGTTCAATAACGCCTGTTGTAATTTCAAAACCGTCAACTCCTTTGATTGGATCTTCTTTTCCAATGAAAACAGGTGATCCGTAAGAATCCATGAATCCTTCGTAGTTCCATTCCATAGGGACGAACAAAGAATAGAGTCCAGAAGAAGTTTGTCCATTTCTATTTCTTTTTGTAACGTCTGAATTATAGTATAATTTTTTGAAGTTGTTTCCACCTTTGTCTAATGAGTTAGATGTTGAGCCCATCATACACTTACCTACGATTCTAGAACCAAGACGCAATGTAGTTTTTGTAACTCTCCAGTTATTTAATATATTATCAGGTCTCTCCCATTTGCCACTTTCATCATGTGCTAATAGCTTTAACTTTTCACCGTCATAAGAGTTGTCACCAGTATTTTTCCAGTCAATAGTTGTATCAAGCCCGTCTAGTTCTCTTAATTGTTCATTGCTTTCAAGCTTCCTTCTAGTAAACTTTGAAGCTGGAACTCTGTATGCAAGTTCTGTTTTAGGACGATCCATACCGTCTTGTATCGGTTTGAAGAAAAACGGATAGTTAACGGATATTGGAACGACTTTATCTGTAAACATTTTTTTAGCATCTGCTCCAGATTTAGACAATATACCGAATCTGGAGTCACTAGATATTGTTGCTTGGTTAACAAGCTCGGCCGAGGACATAAATGAAAATCCAGATCGTCTGTTTTTAAGATAGCACATGCCGTAACATCTGTTATCTGCCTTGCATGCTTCCCAAAATAAAAAGAATAATCTATTTGCTTCTCTGTAATCTGGTGCTCCAACGTCGATCTTTGACCATTGTAAGTACATGTAATGAGTACCAGTAATATAAGTAGGAGTACCGTTATTATAGAACCAGTAACCTTGCTCTCTTCTTTTAAATTCTTCATCTATATAATCGTACCATTTTTCTTTAAAATCAGCTGGATATTCTTCCCAGTCAAACCTATTTTTAATCCTACTTAACTCTTTTGGATATTCTGCTTTTTCCCAGCGTTGCTCCGCTTTTTCTTTACTTCGTTTAAACGGTTCATCTGCTGTTGGTAGAGCAATTCTGAGATTCTGTATTTCAATGATTTGTCCAATTTTTCCAGTTTTACTTATTACTATAAAATCATAATCAGAGTTATAACCATACTCCCATTTTTTAAATCTATTGTTTTTAGCTAGTATCTTAGGATTTACAACGTCTTTAATTTCTTTCCAAAGGGTTTGTTTGTAACTCATTTGCTTCTCCCTTCTGCAAAACCTTTAAAAGTTTTTTGTTCTTTAAGTTCTTTTGGTTTTTCATTTAACATATCTTCTTCTAGTTGGATTCTGTTAAGTATTTCAAAAGCATCGAATATAGCAAGTTTTTTTGTTGCGGCAGCATTTTTTAATCTATCAGCGCTTACATCATCGTCTGAGTCAACAATCTTTTC
>CEWG01029155.1_pt1 | contig 12111 bp, 10 predicted proteins | sample 361411 | NCBI WGS metagenome assembly CEWG01 (sample SAMEA2622173, study PRJEB7988) | marine metagenome | biome: marine biome (ENVO:00000447); feature: surface water layer (ENVO:00002042); material: "saline water (ENVO:00002010), including plankton (ENVO:xxxxxxxx)" | depth 5 m | reverse complement strand
TGCATGGAACAGATTCATGTCATGCCACCGATGATGAAGGTAGCTGACTGGCAAGAGGTTGTGTCCATGTTGATGGATGGCATGAGTGAAATAGATGTGCCGGAAGAACTTACCTATAAAGGCCAGTTCATGGACCTGCTAGAGGCGTTCTGTGATGGTCGGGTACAAGCCCAGTCTGCCGAAGAGATTGCACTTGGCAAGCCCTTCACGGACGAAGAAGAGGGGGTTACATACTTTAAGCTAGAGGCACTGCTTAAATATCTACGCAATCAGAAGTTCGACAGTTACAGTCGTGGTCAGATTCAGGAACGGTTGAAAGAGTTAAACGATAACGGCACAGCGAATGGCAAGAAATATTTTGACACGACCAAAGGCCAGCAAAAACAACTGCGCGTTTGGTGGGTGCCAGCTTTCAATGCCGAGGTCCAAGTGCCAAGCATTCAGCTTGACAGTGAGGTGCCGTTCTAATGCAGACCACAATCTTTGGGCCACCAGGCACAGGCAAAACAACCAAGCTTATATCTATCGTCAAGCAGGAACTTGAAGATGGTACAAGGCCGGAGGATATAGCGTTCGTGTCCTTCAGCCGTAAGGCAGCGGACGAAGCGCGGACTCGTGCTTCCGCTGCGCTGAGTATGAACCCTGATCAAATGGTTTGGTTTCGTACTCTGCATTCGATGGCTTTTCAGTACATGGGTATCACTACCCGACAGGTACTGAAAGGAACTGACTTCACGCAACTTGGTCAGATACTGGGGGTAGAGTTTTCATCCAACGCCTCTATCCGTATGGAAGATGGGCAACTCTTCTCACCGGGCAAGGGTGGAGATGCTTATCTATCCATGATCCAGTTGGCTAGGGTGCGTGGAGTCAGCCTCGAACAGCAGTTCAGTGACACCAACAACAGGCATTTACACTACCAGCAATTAAAAGTGGTGGACGAAGTGCTGCGTGATTATAAGCGTGACACAGGTAAGTTGGACTTTGTGGACATGATTGACCGCTTCATAGAACAGGGCGAAGGTCCGAGGTTGGAGGTCCTGATAGTCGATGAGGCGCAAGACTTGGCCCCGTTACAGTGGCGCATGGTTCATGAGGTGTTGAAGCCACGGGCAAAACGTATCTATTTCGCAGGCGATGATGACCAATGCATCTACTCTTGGATGGGTGTAAACGTGCGTGACTTCTTGAATGCATCAGACAATAAGATGGTGTTAGATAAATCATATCGTCTTCCACGAAACATATATAACGTAGCGGATTCTCTGGTAAATAGAGTGGTTGTACGACAGCCAAAAGTGTGGTCACCTGTAAGTGAGGCTGGGCAAGTTGTCTGGCATCACGACATCATGGACCTCAACTTTAACAGCGGCGAGTGGCTGATCCTTGCTCGAACAAATTACATCGCTAATAAGATTGCTACAGACCTCAAGGAACAGGGATATCTGTTCTGGCGTGAAGGTTCTGGTTGGTCCATCTCACCCAATGTACTAACTGGAATAGAGGTATGGCTTAAATTATGCAAAGGTTTGACCGTCACAGCGACAGAACTAAAGACATTATCTACATTATTAAAATCGGATATCGTGACCAAATCTGGAAGGAAGAACTTAGCCACCCTCGACAACGAAATGCCCTACGCTCTCGACGACGTAAAAGGGAACTTCACTACGAACGACTTGAAAGAGAAGCCTTGGCACGAAGTATTGAAAGTGGCGGAGCGGGAGAGAATATACATTACTTCTGTTCGACGGATGGGGGAAAAGATCCTGACGGACAAGCCGAGGATCAAGATATCAACGATACACAAAGCAAAGGGTGGCGAGGCGGATAACGTCGCCCTTCTTTTAGATTCATCCAGAGCCTGCGCTGAAAGCGAAGATCAGGACGGCGAAGTTCGCACGTTCTATGTTGGTCTGACTCGTGCTAAGAAAGCACTACACATTATTGAATCACAATCACAATATGGATTTGCATTATGAAAGACAGAAAGTATTTCTTGGACACAGCCGAGACACTAATAAACGGTCCGAGGGCCAAGGAATATGGTCCAGCTAAGATGAACCACGAGCGGATAGCAAAGATATGGGGTATCATACTAAAACGTGATATCAGTCCTGAAGAAGTAGTGGCTTGTATGGTGGGCCTGAAGCTAGCACGTCTAGCAGAAGACATTAGCAAGGACGATTCATGGGTAGACATCATAGGTTACGCTGCCTTGGGCGGGGAGATTATAAACGATGAGAGTTGATTTGTTTGACCCAGAAAGTGAAAGCTGGTTACCGCCGTCTAACTTTCCAGACCTGACGGGCTGTGACAGGATAGCTATTGACTTAGAAACAAAAGACCCAAACCTGACCACACTAGGTCCAGGCTGGTGTCGTGACGACGGGTATGTCATAGGGTATGCCGTTGCCGCTGGAGATTTTGTTGGCTACTTTCCTGTCCGTCATGAGTCTGGCAACCTGCCGGAGAAGAAGGTTGTAAACTGGTTGAAGAAACAACTGGCTACACCGCACATAGAAAAGGTTATGCACAACTGTATGTACGACCTTGGTTGGCTGCGTTGGGCAGGCATAGAAGTGGAGGGCAAAATCATTGACACGATGATAGCTGCTCCGCTTTTGAATGAGAACAGACGGTACTACAATCTGAACTCTTTGTCTGGTGAATATCTGGGCGAATGGAAGAACGAAAAGATGTTGAGGTCTGCGGCAGATATGTATGGCGTAGATCCGAAGGCTGAGATGTGGAAGCTGGACTCCACTTTTGTTGGACGGTATGCCGAACAAGATGCGGCTGTAACCTTACGTCTTTGGGACAGGCTACGCGGTGACCTTGTCAACGATGAGTGCACTGGTATATTTGATCTTGAGTCAAGCTTGCTACCTGTGCTTTTAGACATGAAGACACGCGGCGTAAGGGTTGACATAGACAAAGCTGAACAAGTTCAAAAGGAACTGAAGCGCAGGGAAGATGCACTGTTACTTGAAATAAAGGATCTCACCCAAGTCAGTGTAGAACCGTGGGTCGCCACATCTATAGCAAAGGCGTTCGATGCCGTTGGGTTGACTTATGATAGGACAGAAAATACGAATGCGCCGTCCTTTACAAAACAATTTCTTGCGAATCATGAGCACCCACTGGCGCAGAAGATTGTACGCCTTCGTGAGTTTAACAAAGCAAACACTACCTTTATCGAAACTATTCTTGAGCATTCGCATAATGGTCGTATCCATTGTGATTTTAATCCTCTTCGTTCAGATGAAGGGGGCACAGTCACAGGACGATTTTCTTCGTCCAACCCGAACCTCCAACAAATCCCGGCAAGAGATCCAGAAATCAAAGCGATGATTCGCGGCCTGTTTATTCCTGAAGAGGGGTGCAAGTGGGGGTCGTTTGACTACGCCTCACAGGAACCGCGCTGGCTTGCCCACTATTGTTCTACATTAAAAGGTGCAAATCGTCACCCACAAATTGACGACGTGGTTCAGATGTATCAAGACGGCGACGCTGACTTTCATCAGATGGTGGCGGACATTGCTGGCATCAGTCGTAAGCAGGCAAAGACTGTAAACCTTGGTATCATGTATGGCATGGGACGTGGCAAGCTGGCTGGTGTCATGGACATCACAGAAGAAGAGGCCAAAGAATTGTTGGGTCAGTACCACGACAAGGTGCCGTTTGTAAAAGGTATGGCTGACCTTGCTATGAAGCAAGCTGACAACAACGGTCACATAAGAACGTGGCTGGGACGCAAGTGTAGGTTTGACATGTGGGAACCTAAGTCATACGGTTATAATAAAGCACTGCCCTTAGAAAAGGCAGCGAAAGAATATGGTGGCAAAGCTGCCATTAAACGTGCCTTTACATACAAGGCACTGAACAGGTTGATCCAAGGATCAAGTGCCGACCAGACCAAGAAGGCGATGGTTGATTGCTATGCAGAGGGACTGCTTCCCATGCTAACGGTGCATGACGAACTTTGTTTCAACATCGAGAGTCAGGAACAAGCGGACCGGATAGTAGAAATCATGACAACCTGCGTTCCTAACTTGAACATACCCTTCGAGGTTGATGCTGCAATCGTAAACAACTGGGGGGAAGTGGAGTAGAAAATGTTTACAGCAATCTTAGTAGCCTGCCATGCCTACACAAACGTAGGTTGTTTTATGCTTACTGATGACAGAGGTCCATACAAAACTATGGAACAGTGTGAAGAACGCATCGATGAGATGTTAGCCAACACGATAAAGGTGTGGCTTGATCACAAAGCACCGTTAGTTGTAACAGGATGGAACTGTAAAAGAGATGTATCAGAAACCTAAGTGCTGGTCATGTGGACATGACCTAATATGGGGCGGTGATCATGACAGTGAAGATGCAGATGGCAGAGAATACATTGAATCAAACCTGTCCTGCCCTAACTGTGATGCGTTTTATCTGTACTTTCAGCCCCTAGATTGCGATTCTGAGCGACCTGAAGGTAGTTAGACACGACCATCGTTGCTGAAGGCCCTGAGAATCGATGTTTTTATTCAGTAAAAACAACAGCTTGAGTTTGAGTATCTAATTCACATGCTACCTCTCCTTGGCAGCAATCATCGATTATTTGACCACATGTAACACATTGTTCGTGTCCATGTACATAAACTGTCTTCAGATTACCCTGACATCGTGGGCAGCGGGGTGAGCAGTGTTCCTTATTCTCCATCTGCCAGTGCCCTCATCCTTGCTACCAAACGACGTGCGCGGTTCGGCACCTGCGTATACCACTTCGAGTCAACCATCTGGTCGGCTGCTTCATTGAAGTTCCGTGCGTCTACCCCTGCCTTCATTCCGACAAACTTTGACAGACGAGGATACCCCAGATTGAACATCATGTTTGCAATGATAAGCTGACATTCTTCTGGCAGGTCATTCCAGTCTGGGTACAGACGGTGACAGTCCTCAAGTGTAACAGCGATGTCTAACTTGAACACGTTGTCCACACGTTCTTGTTCGATGACTGTACCAACGGGCTTGCCATATTCAGGGTCATCGTTACGAATCAGGTGACCAATTCCGAAAGTTGGCAAATTTAGGTGGTCCAAATATATTTCGTACTTGCAGCCTTCGTCAGAGGCAAGCTCCTGACGTAGCTGGTCTATGGTTGTAGATTTCATCCTAACATCCTTTGTTGAATTTGTAGATTTTTCAATATGTCTTCAGGTCCACTGCCTAGCAACGAAGGATCAAGGTTCGCGGTTCGAGGTGCGGGGACCGCCATTTGGGCAGGTGCGGCCCCCGCTTGCGCTGCCGCTGGAGGAGGGACGGCTGCTGCAACTGACTGTTCTTGAATCTGTGGCTCATCGACCAAAGACACGGGTATTTCTTTTGACCGTTCGCGTTCTTCGCGTCTTCTTAGTATAGAAAATTTCTTTTCTTTTCTTGATTGTCTTTGTATTGCGTACAGTTCTTTGGTTGGTATTTTACCACCAAATTCTTTTTGTCTTACGATTGCTTTTTTTAATTCGTCTTTGTCAATCGCCTGTGGCTCAAAGATACCAGCGTAAAGTTTCTTGTAGTTGGGTACGCCGTGTTCTTTCAAAGCCTGATATATTTCACCCTTTGACATACCAAGGGCCTTCATATCCTGAACTATCATGTACATTTGATTCTGTGCCAAAAACTTTCTTTCATTTGACAGGCGATATGCCTCCAATAGATTTTCTGGCTCAAGTTTATTCTGTACTCTAAGTGCCCTGTTGTATGGTGATGATGCAGCCCGAATTGCTTTTTTATATTCGTAAGATGTGTACTTCATTATTTTGTTTGCCTCAACAGGTTGTTCTGTTACGCCTGTAAACAAACGTGCAATTTCATCTTCAGTTTCGCGAATATTACCACGAGCGTCACGCCCGTCTGGGGAAAGCATGGCTTCTAATAATCTGCTTTTTCTAACACCTAGTTCTCCACCTAGTTCCGGCAGCGGAGCTACTGTACCAACAAGCTGTTCTACAAAGCCGGGGTTGAACGCACTAGCTATATGGACAAAAGATTTAGCTGCTATATCGCCCCTGCTTTCACCGGGAAAATCACCGCTTGGACCCCTGTATATAACTCTTTTATCTTGTGTTACACCGCCCCTAGAGGTTACATCAAGTATTCTTTCTGTGATAATAGATTCATCAAAAAACGGTGCAAACATTTCTTTGTACACTTGTGCAGAGGCATCGCTAATTATTCTGCCCCCGTCTTTTCCTTCTAGCTGACCGTTGTTATAAGCTCTGAGAATTCCATTTCCAACTTTAGCCCAGTAACTGTAAGGATTGATAAAATCATAATCTATGTAGCCTCTTGGCACGTTAACTTTTTTGCCATCAACCTTTTTTTCTTCGACTGATGTTATGACTAGATTATTGTTTTGACTCCACTCTGGCTGTGTTCTTGTTAATGCATCGTAAGCATCTTTAGCCACACCCGCACCGAGTCTAGCAAGTTCTGCTGTAGCAGGCCCAGCGACTGCTGCGGTTGTGGTAAATCCAACCAGTCGTCTAAGACCTATCTGCCTAATTGCAGGATTAGGAGATTGAAGTTCTTTGATAGCATACTCAAGTGTGTTAGCACTTGTGCGAATAATCTCAGCAGGGAAAGCTATGAAGTCACCAAGTGGTGCTTTACGAAGAAGACGAACTGCTTCAGGCACACGTTCATAGTTTGGCACCACATTCTTAACAATGTCTGCTGCGTATTCTTTGGCGTTTTTAAACTCAAGACTACGGGCGTATTCGTCGGCTGCTGCTCTGCTTCCAAGCGCACTGTCTAACTTACCAAGCTCAAACTCATAATTGTAAATCTTCCATACGTCGTCCCCGCCTTGATATGTCTGACGCATAAAGTTTGAAAAATTACCAAGTGACTTCGCCCCAGGAAGTTTAGATAATTTTTGTTTTGTTCTTGTCACCACACCAGCTTCACCAGGTCGTCTTTTAACAGCAACACCAAAAGAGTCTAGGTCTGTTTTTGCAACAGATCCTAAACCTTCTTCAAGAAGTGTTTCTATTTCTCTTATTTGTGCCTGTGTTCCAACAACACCAAGTTCTTGGTATTCACGAAACTTAGCTGCGATTGCGTCATCTCCACTTCTTCTAATGTCATTCCACACAGTTTTGAAGGATTCCATCACAGACATGTTACCCCTGCCAACATTACCTTGAGCAGCAGCAAAAAGAGCAGCGGAAATAACATTGCGTATTTGTGTGATGGGGCTGAGAACAGTTTTGTTGTATTGAACAGCACCTTTTCCATATAAATACGCACCATATGTATACTTCATAGCAGGATGATCTTGAGCAAGTGTTAGTCTTGTAAGACCTCCTGTTCCGTGCAGGTCTTTTCTTGCATAAGTTCCTTGTAGCGCGCCATATGATAAATCACGGCCTTGCATCTTAGATATGTCAGCAGCGTCCGCGTCATCAGGAAGCGCACGAGGAGTGTCGCCAAGCTGAACATATTCTTTTTGAAGAATGTCTTTTGGTAGCAGAGCGGCTGCTTCTTCTGACAAAAGAAGGTCGCGTCTTGATGCTGCCCCCGCAGCGTCATCCACATCAACAAAGTTTTTAGCTAAGTAATCATAGTAATCATTTGTAGCTTTAAACTCAGCTAAATCAGCTATGGTTGACACATATGTGTCAAGCGGGTCTTTTACTTCTCCAAGAATAGACCGAAGAACAGGTTCTTGAAGCTGTTGTCTTGTCAGTAAAGATGTTCGCAACTTGTTTCGCGCTGCGCGCCAACGTGACCCATCACCAACACCCGTTGCAAAAAGTCCTGTGCTGTCATACCTACGAACAAAAGCATCAACAGCGTCTTCCGCAAATCGTCTGTCTGTTCTTGTAGTGATGCCCTGACCAACGGTAAAGTTTTCGGGAGCGGGTCCAATTGTTTTTGTGTACAGTTCTTCAGCAGCAGATGGATTGTCCACATAAAACTGAACGGCTTCGTCTTTAGCTTGTCTAAACTCAGGTGTGTTTATCCAGTTAGCATCTTCAAAAATCTGATACTTGCGTCGCATGTACTCGCCAAGATTGGCAGTCACAATGTTTTCAATATCTGGTAAAGCACCGGAGTTAACGAAGTCAGAACGGGCAATCCTTCGTGTTAGAAGGTCAATCTGTCCCCGCATGTTAATAGCATTTGTTTGGATGCTTTCTGGTAAAAACTTTGCCAAGTCTTCTGGGCTGTCAAAGTTCAAACCTGTTAAGCCGCGCCTGCCTGCGTCAAGCCGCGCCTGTTCCACAAAGCTGGGGTCTTTTGTAAGATAGCCATACAGACTGTTAATGAATTTTACTTTGTCAGTTTCTTCACCAGCAACAAAGATAGTTTCGTTTTCCTTAAATATCTTGTCTATTTCTTTTTCTAAACTTGTAGCAACCCGCCCAGCAAAGTTTGTTTCAGCTTCTATTTTGCCCCTAATGCCGCTTTGCTCTTCAAAGGCGTTTTGTGGCAGCGACCCGCGTGAACGAAAGTACGACAGTATGTTGTCCACCATTGGTTTTTCTACAAATTTAGCGGTGAGAGGAGACATGCCCTTTTTTACACCATAGTATGTGGCACCCAAGGCAGCGGCGGTTGTTGTAAGAGCAGTGGGTATCGCTACAGTAGCCGCAGCAGCTTCTGTAGCTATTTTAAGTTTGTTTGATATTTGACGACCTGTTTCTTCTGCTCCTGTCTGCCCGACGTTTTTAGATGAAACGGTCGGCCCCACCCCAAAAAAATCACCAAGTGTTGTTTGCCCGTCGGTATAAACAATGCCGTCGGCAACACCTGCCCCTGCAACTTGGGCCGAACGTGTTAGTGCAGTTCCTAGTTTTCTAGCTTTACTTATTTTGCCGATAAGCCCTGCAACACCAAGACCAGGAGTAAGGTATTGAACCAATGTTTCGGTTACAGTTCCGACACCACCAGCAGGATCTATGCCCTGCTCCGCCTTGAATTTATTGGTTGCGTCTTCAATGGCCCCGGCATAGTTAGTACCGTTGGCAAGATCATATGCAAGCGCACCTGTCTGTGCCACACCTGACCCCATTTCAATAAAGCCGCCAAGTATGCCTTCACCAAACTCTTTGTACCAAGGTTCAAGTTCCGGGTTTTCTATGTTTGCTTGTTTGGAAAGATGAGCAAGTATCTTTTCCTTGGCAAGTTCAGGACCAGTCCCTTCGGGGAGAAAGTAAGTTTCCCCCTTATATATGTATTTTTCTCTTGCCATGACCTGCCTTTATTCTAGTACAGTCCCGCCATCTTCTACAGATCTGTTACCAAGCATGCCTTCTAGAATTCGCTTGACTTTGTCGATAGCAGCTTGAACGTCCTGTACCTCCCCTATTCCTAAAGCAAGATCGCCAAAGTTAAACGCTTGACTTAAAAGCATTGCTACGTCAACAGGATCAGCCTGTGGATACTCTGACATGATATCATCATAAGCTTTAGCCTGAAACCCTGGCATGCTTTTTCTGTATGTTGCTTGAATAGCATCAGACAGTGAAAGTGTTTTACCTTTTGATGCTGCTTCCGCTTGAAGTGCTTTAGCCATTTTCAAGGTTGCAGGATCTTTGTCCTCTAGTAGCTTTAATGCTGCCTCTTGCCGTGCAGCATCTTGTGTCTTTTTCTCTTCCATACCTAAAGTAAGAGCCACCATATCACGCTGTTCTTGTTTCGCTTCAGCCGCGTCTTTTCTGGCTGTAAAGCCTTCAACAGCAGGTCTTGCAGACTTAGCAGCGGCAGCAAGCAGGTCTTCCCCTGCTGCGCCACGTTCTGCAACACGCAAGAAAAAGTCTGTAAATGCACGACGCTTTTCATCTGGTTTTTTAGCTAAAGGTGCGTATTCGTCAAGAAGCCTCTTGTTCTTTCTAACAAGTTGGTCGATGGTTTTCTTACCGCCCAAAATCTTTTCAACAATTTTGTATGGGTCGTCGTCCGATGTAAATGTAGGGTCGTTACTATCATCGTCCTTCTTCTTCTTTGGACCTAGACCCTCTGGTCTGGTTTTTGGAGTCGGAACTATTGTACTTCGTTCGTTTTGTTGTTCAGGACCAGCACCTGTTCCTCTATCTGAAGTTATTGTTACTGGTGGAGACAGTGTCTGTCCACCCGCGCCGCCCAGTGGATCAGATTCATCAGGCATAAATTGTGTTTCTTGTTCTATTCGTTTCACGTCAGCTTGAGTTAGTTGAGGCCGATTGTTTATCACCGCCTGCATCAACTCTTCACTAGATGCCATCATGCCAACAGGGTCATTTCGATTATACACCGCAGGATTTCTAAACATTCTACGCCGCAGGACTTCGTTTTTTACAAGTGTTGGGTTACGCATTACCATGTCAGCCTCCGAACATGTTGTTGAACATACCGCCGGACAGTCCGGCACCAAGTAATCCAATGCCTGTGGTCATCAGGTTCGGTGAAGGTGCCTGCGATGTTGTGTATGTTGACTGCATGGCTGGAACACCACGGAACAAGTCTGACAAGAAACCAATCTGCTGGAAAGGTAACGCCTGTCGAGCAAGTTCGTTTGCTCTGGCAACGTCAAAGCCAGCCTGCATTTGACGCTGCTGTAGACTACCAATACCCAGAAGCTGATTGATATCCTGCATTCCCATTTGCTGTTGCGCTTGACCAAGACCAGCCTGCAATTGCGCCGCCCGTTGTGCAGCCTGCTGTGCCTGTTGAAAACCTTGCTGACGAAGCTGACCAGCAGAACGTGCCTGCTGCTCTAGTGTCTTACCAGCTAGATCTGCCTGTGCTACACCAAATCGTGAACCGCCAAACGCTCCAGATGCTACGCCCGAACCAGCAAGTTGGTTCTGTGCTTTAGCCCCTTGAGTTGCAATGTCCTGCATTGTTTGCTGGACAACTTGGTTTTCAAAAGGGTTCATAAACTGCTGTGCGCCGCCCGGTCCCGCGAACTGAGCCGCTCGATCAAGAAAAGGTTGATACTTACCAATACCAGAATCTGCTAACGATATTGCTCGATTCTGCACATCTGAGAACTCAGCTAGTTGCTGCGGTGCAAAAGGCTGTTGTGTTCCTTTAAGAGCTTCCGCTTGCGCAAAAATACTTTTCAGAAAATCTTCCTGAAACTTAGGAAGCCTTTGTTCTTGAATTACGGTTTGTGTTGCCATTATCCTGTCGCCTCTAATTCAGACATCATATCATATAAACGTGCGGCACCGATATCCCTGTCTCCACCACCTGCACCTCGAACAGCCTTGGCTGTTAAAACAAACTCACCGTCGGAGAGTCTTGCTGGCACAGAATCTGATGTTCCTGTACCCGGTCCATCAACCTCACCACCACCTGCATGTACATCCCCGCCATGAGCATACCCAGAAGAACGAGCAACAGGGCGATACGGGTCAGTGTAGTAATCGTACCCCGGCTTCTGAAGTTCCCTAAGTTCTGCTGCATATTGTTTCATGTCCGTCGGGTTACTGACATCATACTCTTTTCCTGAACGTCCGACAACCGTTCCAAAAGCTTGACCCGGTGGACCGTCTGGTCTTCTTGGGTCACCTTCTTCTTCTTCTTCGCCTAACAAACCGCCGACAAGACCAAGACCAGCAATACCAAGTGCAGCTTTTTCGCCAAAACTTAGGCTGTCTAAAAAGCCCTTGCTTGCTGTAACGCCTTGACCACTAAGAGACCCAGGCAAGCCAAGTTTGGCAGACTCAGCATCCAAGAACCTACCCAGCGTTTTTTCAGGTGTAGGTGTTCCACCAGCAGCAGCTATCTGTCCTTGAATTGTTTCTGCTAAAGCCTGTCTGCCTCCACCGCTAGTAAGTGGATTACCAAAGCCCATCATTGCCTTTTCCCTAAAGCTTGGTACAAACCTTCCTATACCACCTCCGCCACCTTCGCCAAAGCCTATCTTGCCTGCTCCATAACCTACAGCACCACCGATGGCTGCATTTGTTAGAGCATCTTCAACTGATTTACCCGCTGCCAGTGACCCAATTCCAGAACCAATCGCAGCACCAATTGGTCCAGGAGCTATTGCAAAACCAACCGCACCACCAATTGTAGGCAAAAGTTCTTTAAATTTTTTGAATAAACCCATTACGCAACCTTTAC
>CEWG01016489.1_pt1 | contig 12114 bp, 12 predicted proteins | sample 361411 | NCBI WGS metagenome assembly CEWG01 (sample SAMEA2622173, study PRJEB7988) | marine metagenome | biome: marine biome (ENVO:00000447); feature: surface water layer (ENVO:00002042); material: "saline water (ENVO:00002010), including plankton (ENVO:xxxxxxxx)" | depth 5 m | reverse complement strand
AAGATTGCTAAAGAGGAAAATATTAATACAGGTATTCCCATGAAAGAGGGGATATAAGAAGTCATAGAAACGCTTTGTGATAAGTAGGAAACAGCAGCTCCCCAAGCTATTAAAAATAGCCCATAACCAACCGAAAGCCTCTCAATATTTATTCCAAAAAAAAGAAATTCATTAGTTTTCATATTTTTACTCATTTATTAATTTTGCATTTAAATCATTCTCAATATAAATAGAGCTACTTGGGAAAGCAAAGTCAGATCCATTATTTTCAACTGCCTTCATAATCGCAAATATCAATTCTTGCTTAACTTGAGAAAATTGTGTGTAGTCTATTACATCCATATAACATAGGATCGTTAAATCAATAGAGCTTGACCCTAGTTCAGTAACTCTAACAAAATTCTCTTGACCAGGATTTTGTACGAAATTTTCACTTTCATTAATGTAATTTTCGATATCTTTGCATATTGACTCTAGTTGGTCAGCTTTGGTGCTATAGACAAGATTAATAGTCCAAAAAATTCTTCTATAATTCATGTCTTGATGATTAATTAATTGTGAGTCAGAGAGATCAGTATTTGGGACAAAGACGGGGGAGGTGTCTAAAAGCCTGACTTGTGTTGACCTAAATCCAATTGTTTCAACTATCCCGTGTAAACCGTCACCAATTCGTATTCTATCTCCCGGTTGAAATCTCTTTTCGCTGAGGATGAAGATGCCTGCAATGATATTTTTAAACATATCCTGTGCACCTAATGCGACTGCAACCGAAAATAAACCTAAGCCAGCAATAATTGGACCGATTTCTATTCCCCAAACATCAAGCATCATCGTGATTCCAATGACCCAAATCAAAACACCGACTACTCTGCTTAACCATGTCGTCATTGCTGGTGTTAGCCACGAACTGTCACTCATTAAGTTTAAAAAGGGTTTGGTGAGGTTAGCCAATGCACTGAAGATAGTTAATATAACCACCATTTTTACTAAGTTTGTAGCTATCAAGTCTAAAGACCCACTTAATGGTAAATATGCGGTGATAAGGTACAGACCAAAAGCGATTGGAATAAGCCCAAATGGCCCACGAAGAGACTCTATAATTTCATCATCTAGCTTAGTTTCAGATTTTTCCGTGAAAGTAGCAATTTTGTCCAATAAATAAGTATTCATCAGGGATCTAGCTATTAGAGATCCTATCAAGATGCCTAGACATATAATAATATTGTCTACACCTATTCCTCTTATGCCTTGTTCCCAAGTCTCAACAATAAGATTCCAAAATTCGTTAATCATTCTTGTTCCTCATCTGATTCTTCAAATAACTCCACCTTTTCCAGTTTAGCTAACTTAATTACATTGTCTTTAATAAGAACAGTTTCTATTCTATATCCATCAATTGTTAAGCCAATATTTGTTTCAGGTATTGTTTGAATTTTTTCAAGAATTAATCCACTTAGGGTTTTGGGGCCTTCAGTTGGCAATTCCCAGTTCAATCTTCTATTAATTTCTCGAATCATCAAACTCCCTTCAATTAAAAAGGTTCCGTCAGCTTGAGGTAGAATATCCATTCTTTCCATGGTCTCAGTGGTTATCTCACCAACTATGACTTCCAGTATGGCCCTTAAAGTGATGATTCCCTCTATATCTCCATACTCATCGACAATAAGTCCAACTCTTCTTCCTGAGGACTGAAAGTTAGCGAGTTGTTTGTACAGAGGAGTATTCTCTGGAACAAACAGAGGTTCTCTTAAACTTGATTTAAGATTCCCTATTGACTGTATAGAGCTACCGAGAAAATCAGCCTTTTTGTTCAGCGATAAGAACCCTAAAATATTATCAATTGAATCTTCAAAACAAGGAATATAAGTAAAATCTATATCTTGTAACTGATCCAATATATCCTCTAAATTATCTTTCAAATTTATACCTACAATCTCATTCTTTGGGATCATCACATCATTTACTGATAAGTAGTCCATATCGAAAATACCCATCAACATGTCTTCTTGTCTTTTAGGGACTCCAGAGCTTTGCAATAAAGTTCTAAGTTCTTCTGGTCTAAGTTCATCCTTATCCGTGTTATGAAGGTCAATTCCAACTAATTTTGCAAAACCATTTGAAACGAAGCTTACTAAGGTTATGAGAGGACTTAAGATTTTCGAAAGAGGCTTAAGAATATAGGAAGAGGGAAATGCAATACTTTCGGGTTTAAGAGCTGCAATTGTTTTTGGCATTACTTCAGCAAATATAATCATTATTATCGTCATAAAGACTGTTACTGCTAGCACAGCACTATCACTCCATATCCTTATGGCAACAACGGTTGCTAAGGCAGTAGAAAGTGTATGTGTGAAGTTATTACCAATAAGAATAACACCCAGAAGCCTGTCAGTTTTTTCTAATAATTTTGATACGCGTTTAGCTGACTTATTCTTTTCTTTGACTAAGTGTTTTAATCTGTAACGATTCAAGGCCATCATGCCTGTTTCTGAGCCAGAAAAAAATGCAGACATAAGCACAAGAAATGCAATAGAAAGAAGTAGGATCCAAAGGGGTATATCGCTCAATTTAAACTATCCGCGAGAGGATCTGGAGTGTAAAAATATTGTTCAAGTAATAAAAATAAAACTTTAATTAACTCATTATAACCATTTGTGGCCAATACGTAGCAATAAAGATATAAATTTTCCTTGAAAGAGGACACTTATGCACTAGAATAAGCGCCTTTTTAGACATAACTCAAATTAAATAGATGTTAACAATTAGATTAGCTCGAGCTGGAGCAAAAAAAAGACCATTTTATCATGTAAGCGTTGCAGACTCGCGCATGCCTAGAGATGGCAGGTTCGTAGAAAGAGTGGGCTACTATAACCCCATTGCTTCTGGACAAGAAGTTAGATTGGAATTGGACCTAGAAAGAATTGACTATTGGATTGGTAAAGGAGCTCAACCAAGTGACAGGGTTTTAAACTTACTTAAGCAAAACAAAGAAACTCCAGAACAAACAGAAAAAAGGCTTGCAGAAAAAGAACAGAAAAGACAAAAGAAATTAGCCAAGAGATTAGCTGAAAAAGAACCTATTGCAGAAGAAACTCCAGCAGAAGAGGCAGCCCCAGAAGAAGCTCCAGTAGAAGAAGCAGCTCCAGCAGAAGAAGCAGCAGCTGAAGAAGCTCCAGCAGAGGAAGCAGCCCCAGCAGAAGAGACAGCTCCAGCAGAAGAGGCTGCACAAGAAGCAGTAGCAGAAGAAGTTCCAGCAGAAGAAGTTCCAGCAGAAGAAGCTCCAGCAGAAGATGTTCCAGCAGAAGAGGCAGCTCCAGCAGAAGAGGCAGCTCCAGCAGAAGAGGCTGCACCAGAAGAAGCAGTAGCAGAAGAAGCTCCAGCAGAAGAAGTTCCAGCAGAAGAAGCATCTCCAGAGGAAACTCCAACAGAGGAAACAGGGGATAAAGAAAAGAATTCTTAATTCTCTGGCAGTTTATATGCGGTCCCAAGACCGAAAAATCTTAATCGGTAAGCTCGGAAAACCACATGGAGTTAAGGGATTTTGTTATTTTCACTATTACGGCTCAGATATATCAGTTTTAAAAAGTTATGAAAACCTGATCATAAACGAGTCAGAATCATACAAAACTGAAAAGCTTGTTGAAAAACAGGATCGCCTTATCGTCAAGTTGACAGGTTGTAACGATAGAAGTGCAGCAGAAAAATTCAGAGATAAGGATGTTTATATTCTTGAGGAAGATCTCGCACCTCTTGAAGATGGCGAATATTATTTATATCAGCTAGAAGGACTTTCAGTCACCAATCTCAACGGTATAAATTTTGGCAAAGTAGAAGGTGTTCTTGGAACCAGCTCTAATGAAGTGCTTGTCATAAGACCTTCAGAGTTCAGCATAGACCAGGAAGAAAGGTTAATTCCTTACGTTAAACCAGAAGTTGTAAAAGAAATTGATCTTGAATCTTGTTCCATAGTGGTTGATTGGCCTGAATCTTTTTAAAACATATGAAATTCAATGTGGTAACTATATTTCCAGAAATTATTCGGGATTACATGAATCATGGATTGATTTCCAAGGCACAAAAAAACAAATTGCTTGAGATTTCTTTATACAACCCTCGAGATTTCTCTGAAGATAAGCATGGGAGAATTGATGATAAGCCTTTTGGAGGAGGAAGTGGAATGCTATTTAAGGCTGAACCAATTATTCATACGATTAATAAGGTAAAAGAAATTAATGATACACATGTAATTTTTGTTGCACCTCATGGAAAAATATTCGATCAAAATAAGGCCGAAGAATTAAAAAATAAAGAAAATTTGACCTTTATATGCGGTAGATATGAAGGAATTGACAAAAGGATCGAAGAAGAATGTGTGGATGAAGTTATTTCAATTGGTGATTACGTTTTAAATGGTGGAGAGCTCGCTGCATTAGTGATTATTGAAGCTATATCAAGACAGCATGAGGGTTTCATTGGAAACCAAGATTCTTTGAGAGATTCTTTTAGCGAAGGTTTACTTGAGCACCCCCAATACACTAGACCAGAGAAAAGCGTATTTGGAGATGTACCAGATATCCTTACAAGTGGAAATCATAAAGACATAAATCGTTGGAAACTTAAAGAATCTATTAGAATCACATTAAAAAACAGACCAGACCTTCTGGAAAGTAAAGATCTTACTGAGCTTGAAAGAGAGTTATTTAATGAAATAAATGATGAATAAAGGATTGTTTATCTGATAGAATGCGCTCTTTCTAAGGGCTCATACGAATGAATAAGAATAAATATATACAGACAGTTGAATCCGCTCAGCTAAGGGATGATATTCCAGCTTTTTCGCCAGGTGACACAGTAGTGGTTGACGTTAGGGTTGTTGAAGGTACGAGAGAAAGATTGCAGCCTTTCGAAGGCGTAGTTCTTTCCATCAAAAACAGAGGTCTTGGATCCTCCTTTATTGTTAGAAAAATATCGAATGGCGTAGGAGTAGAAAGGACTTTTCAAACTCACAGCCCCATTATAAGCTCTATAAAAGTTAAAAGACGCGGGGATGTAAGACAGGCAAAACTTTTTTATCTCAGAGAAAGAACTGGCAGGTCTGCTAGAATCAAAGAGAAGCTGAGTTAAGCTGCTGTCTTGCTCATCCTTCATATGAGCAATATTATTAAAAAATCTGAAATTCTTATAGACAACTTCATTGACGAGCTTTGGCTCGAGAAAGGCCTCAGCAAGAATACCCTAGCAGCTTATCGACACGATATATCATCCTTTTCAGAATGGTACCGAGGAACTTCTTTATTGGATGTTGAGCGTAGCGATCTTTTAGACTACTTGTCTAATAGGTTAAAAAACGGTTACAGCGGAAGGTCAACAGCAAGATCTCTATCAAGTTTAAGGGCTTTTTATACTCACTTATCAATTAGACACAATCTTACTCAAAATCCAACTGCTAGAGTTGATAGCCCAAAGCTTGGTCATTCCCTTCCTAAAACTTTATCAGAAGAAGAGGTTGAAAATCTTATTAATTCACCTGATACAGATGATGACATTGGTTTGAGAGATAGGGCAATGCTGGAGTTAATATATGCTTGTGGACTAAGAGTTTCGGAGCTAATTAGCCTTGATATATTAAATTTGAATTTGCGCCAAGGTGTCATAAGGGTCATCGGAAAAGGGGATAAAGAAAGATTAGTACCCATGGGCGAGCAGGCTCTTTATTGGATAGAGGAATACATTAATAAGAGTCGTCCAAACTTAATTAAGGACAATAAAGTGACTGAACTTTTCTTAAGCAAGAGAGGTAAGTCCATGACAAGACAAACTTTTTGGTACAGGATCAAAGATTACTCTGCTAAAGCAGACATAAAGAAAGATCTCTCACCCCACACCCTAAGGCATGCATTCGCTACTCACTTGATAAACCATGGAGCAGATCTTAGAACCGTACAACTTCTTCTAGGTCATTCAAGTCTTTCTACTACTCAAATTTATACCGAAGTAGCTAGACATAGAATGAAAGAATTACATAATGAGCACCATCCTAGAGGATAAAATGAAGAAGAAACTTGCAAAACCATTCCTTTTTCTAAGCTTTTTGCTTATTGCTGCGGGTTGTGAGGCAATTCAATCAGGCGAAGAAGAAATAGAAGCGGTTAAAAATAAGCTTATTGATATGCTCCCTGAAGAAGTTGAGATTGTTTCATTGCAAGAAACTGATATTCAGGGGTTTTTTGAAGTAAATTTTAAGGACATTGAACCGCTTTATGTTACCTCAGATGGTAATTATCTTATTTCGGGCGACATATACTCAATTACAAGAGATGGTCTCGTTAATAAATCAGAGGCGAGACGTGACTATCAGAGGAAATCGATTGTTAATAAGCTCGATGAAAATGAACTTATAACATTTGAACCTGAAAACTTAAAATACAACATATATGTTTTCACCGACGTTGACTGTGGATATTGCAGACAGTTTCATAATCAAATTGATGCATATCTTAACCTGGGTATAAGAGTCAATTATCTAGCCTATCCCAGGGCAGGAATAGGCTCAGAATCTTACAAAAAGATTTCTTCTGCATGGTGTGATACAGATCCTAATTATGCACTTACTCTGTTAAAACAGGGTCAGACTATAGAAACAAAATTATGCCTTGAGAATCCTGTTGAAAGGCACTTCAAACTCGGCAATGCAATGGGCGTTCAAGGTACTCCGTCTATTATTACAGGTGAGGGAAAAATGATTCCTGGATACCTGCCTCCTAAGGATTTACTTAATATTCTTGAAGGTTAACGCTAGAATCACACTATGGATGCTAATTTCCCAAGGATAAATCAGTTACCTCCTTATGTATTTGATGAAATTCAAAGCTTAAAAGCCGCTGCAAGAAAAAGAGGTGAAGACATAATCGATTTTGGTATGGGTAATCCTGATCAATCAACACCTAATGAAATAGTCGAAAAGTTAAGAGAGTCTTCTCTTGACGGGAGTACTCATCGTTATTCTCAATCAAAAGGGATACCGAGACTAAGAAAGTCAATTTGTGATTGGTACGAAAGGAAATATGGAGTTGATCTTGATCCAGAAAGCGAAGCTGTTGTGACTATGGGCTCTAAAGAGGGTCTAGGTCATCTAGCTCTCGCTACATTGGATAAGGGTGATGCTGTTCTTGTTCCTAATCCATCATATCCAATTCATCCCTATGGATTTGTTATTGCTGGAGCAGATATAAGACATGTTCCAATAGGAGAGGATATTGATTTCTTTTCGGAACTCGAGTCTGCGATGACCAATTCGTTTCCGAAGCCAAAGATGTTAGTAATAAACTTTCCAAGCAATCCAACTACTGAATGCGTTGATATTGCTTTCTTTGAGAAAATTATAGAGTTTGCTAAACAACACAAAATATGGGTTATACAAGACTTAGCCTACGCTGACCTTTGTTTTGATGATTACCAAGCACCTTCAATACTGCAAGTAAAAGATGCGAAAGATGTTGCAGTAGAATTTTTCACCTTGTCAAAAAGCTACAATATGCCTGGTTGGAGAGTTGGATTTTGCTGCGGTAATAGACAGTTATTGGCAGCCCTGTCCAGAATAAAGTCTTATTTTGATTATGGATTGTTTACTCCAATACAAGTTGCGGCTATCAGAGCTTTGGATCATGGTGATAATCATGTACAAGATATAAGAGAAATGTATCAATCAAGGAGGGATGTACTTATCAAAGGTCTTAATGATGCGGGTTGGAAGGTAGAAAGTCCCAAAGCTACTATGTTTGTTTGGGCTAAGATACCGCCAACTCATCAACACCTAGGATCATTGGAATTCAGTAAGCAATTGTTGTCTGATGCAAAAGTGGCTGTATCTCCAGGGGTAGGTTTCGGGAGTTATGGAGAAGGATATGTCAGATTTTCTCTGATTGAGAACGAACACAGATCCAGACAGGCCTTAAGGAATATTAAGAAATTCTTATCAAGTACAACTAATATTCAAGCAGTAAAATAATGAAGTCTTTAAAGATAGGCGTTTGTGGCGTTGGTAATGTTGGGGGCGCAGTCCTCGATAATTTAATAAATTCTCCAGAAATACTCGAGAGAAATGGAGGAGTCCAAATCGAAATTCTTCATGTTGGGGCAAGGAAGGGCAAATCTGTAGTCCCATTTGATCTCAATATTTCTAAGAATCTTATGGAAGTAGCTGATAATGACAACATTGATGTATTTATTGAGCTTATAGGTGGATGCGATTTGGCAAAAGACTTAGTAGAAAGAGCAATAAAGAATGGAAAAAATGTAGTCACAGCGAATAAAGCTCTTATAGCTACTCATGGAGATGATTTATTTGCTCTTGCTGAGAAAAATGGAGTTCAAATAGGTTTCGAGGCCTCTGTAGCAGGAGGTACCCCTGTGATTAAAGCTTTGAGGGAGGGGTTAGTTGCGAATAAGGTTCTTTGGTTTGCCGGTATACTAAATGGAACTACAAACTTTATCTTGTCCAAAATGTCTGATGACAAGTCATCGTTTAAAGATGCCTTGAGCGAAGCACAGAATCTAGGCCTCGCTGAGGCTGATCCTGCAATGGATGTTGATGGTACTGATGCAGCTCAAAAGGCCTCTATATTATCTGCACTTGCTTTTAATACGCCTTATAATTTTAAGGCTGTTTCTTACGAAGGAATTGAATCTATTACTCCAGATGATATTGAGTTTGCAGAACAATTAGGATATTCAATCAAGCATATAGCCTATGGTTCAATTCAAGAAAATGAAGTCAATGTAAGTGCTTACCCGACTTTTGTTCCAAAAGATCAATTATTATCTCAAGTTGGAAAACAAATGAATGCTCTTGAAATTTTTTGTGAAGGTTTAGGCTCAACAGTCTATTACGGACCAGGTGCAGGTCCAAAACCAACCGCCTCGGCAGTCATCGCAGATCTTGTCGATCTATCTAATGGGGGTTGGCCTTCTCAAGGAAGTACTCAAATAAAGGCTAAATTATCAAAAGAAAGTACCCAAAAATTTTCCAGATATTTTAATTTAAGTGTTAAAAATGAGGCAGGAACTATTGCAACGTTGTCCTCATTATTTGCCGAAGAGAATATAAGCATTGAAGCCCTTATTCAAAATGAGGCAAAAGCTGATAATAAAAAATCATTTGTACCTGTAGTAATAATTTCAGGTCCTTTATCAGATAGTGAAGCATCTCTAATGAAGAATAAACTAGAGTCCACTGAAGAGATATCAAACTCCATTAGACAATTTAGAATACATAATGCGCTATAAAAGCACTAGAGGAGAGAGTCCTGAAGTACCGTTCTCAGAGGTGTTATTGGGAGGCTTGGCACCAGATGGAGGATTGTATATGCCCGAAGCATTTCCAAAGTTCTCAATTGACGAAATAAATAGTTGGTCAGATCTCAGATTTGATCAGATAGCATTAAAAGTGCTTTACCCATACGTAGAGGGCGAAATTGATAAAGATGTTTTTTCTGAACTGCTGAAGGATGCCTATAGTCCTTTTGATGTGGAAGATGTTGTTGCACTCAAAGAAATTGAAGAGAATCACTGGATTCTAGAGCTTTTTCATGGCCCGACTCTTGCTTTCAAAGATATAGCCATGCAACTTTTAGGAGCCCTTCTTAATCATTTTGCAAAAGAGAGGGGTGAAAAAATTGTAGTATTAGGAGCGACTTCTGGTGATACCGGCGCTGCGGCAATTTCGGCTTGTTCCAGGCACGAAAATGTTGAGGTTTACATCTTGTATCCCCACGGAAAAGTTACAGAGTTTCAAAGGAAGCAGATGACTACTACTGATTCAGAGAATGTTTTTCCCTTGGCTATTGAAAGTGATTTTGACGGTTGTCAAAATTTTGTAAAAGAGATGTTTCTGGACCAAGATTTTATAAATTCTAAAGTAAGATTTATAGCTGCAAATTCAATTAATTGGGCCAGATGTATGACTCAGTCTGTTTATTTTTTTTGGTGTTATCTCAAGTTGGCCGAAATTAATGAGGATTTAACATTTTCAATACCTTCAGGTAATTTTGGTCATGCATATGCTGGCTGGACTGCTAAAGAAATGGGTTTACCTATTAAAAGGCTTTTGATAGCAACAAATACAAATGACGTATTGCATAAAACTCTTTCCACAAACAACTATTCTAAGACTAATGTAGTTCAGACATTGGCCCCAAGTATGGACATATCCGTCGCAAGTAATTTTGAGAGGCTTCTCTATAATTTATATGATGATAATTCTTCGATTCTCGCGAAGAATATGAGAGCCTTCCCTCAAAAAAGTATCGACATACCTCAAGATAAGCAGAAAATAGTTTCTGAATTCTTTAAGAGTTATACCAGTAACGATGAAGAGATTTTGGATCAAATTCAAAAAACTTATGGGGAGTGCGATTATTTGCTTGATCCTCATACTGCCACAGGAGTAAGGGCAAGTGATAACATTACACTTGATGGAGAGCCGGTGATTACAATGGGGACAGCTCATCCTGCAAAATTTACTGAAGCAATGAATAAAGCTTTACCTAATTACAGTTCTGTCTTGCCAGAGAAAGTAAAAATAGCCTTTCAAAATGGAGAAAATTTCCACCAACTTCAAGATGACTATTCTGAGATTAAACAATTTATTCTTTCAAAAGCTTTATAAAAAATGATAGAGATTACTTCCATAAATGAAGAGTTAAAAGATCATTCCAAGAGAATTGAGGATCTAAGGGGGTATCTTTGACGTTGAAAATAAACAGCATAAGCTTGAAGAATTAATTCAAGACTTAAGCGATCCGGCAGTTTGGGATGACCCTCAAAAGGCCCAAGAACTCAATAAAAATAAGGTATATATAGAGAAAGAGCTAGTTAAGTTCAAAGACCTTGAAAATTCCATAAAAGACTCTGTGGAGTTAACAGAAATTGCTATTGAAGAAGAGGATACCTCTGCTTTGGAAGAAATATGTAAAGAAATAGAAAAAAATGAGACTTTTCTTCGTGATTTAGAGTTTGTGAGGATGTTTTCAAACAAGATGGATCCGAATAACGCCTATTTAGATATTCAATCTGGTTCTGGTGGAACAGAAGCACAGGACTGGGCAGAGATGCTAATGAGAATGTACTTGAAATGGGGAGAGTCTAAAGGTTTTGAAACTGAAGTTATAGAAGTATCTCATGGAGAGGTAGCTGGCATTAAGAGCGCAGCGATAAAATTCAATGGAGATTATGCTTATGGTTGGCTTAGAACTGAAACAGGAGTCCATAGACTAGTAAGAAAATCCCCCTTTGATTCAGGAAGTAGAAGACACACCTCTTTTGCTTCAATCTTCATTTCACCTGAAGTAGATGAGACTGTGGAAATTGAAATTAATCCAGCAGATTTAAGGATAGATACCTATCGAGCAAGTGGTGCTGGAGGCCAACATGTTAATAAGACTGATTCTGCAATAAGAATAACTCATGAGCCCTCAGGAGTTGTATCACAGTGTCAGTCTCAAAGGTCACAGCATCAAAATAAAGACAAAGCAATGGCTCAGTTACGAGCTAAACTATACGAAATTGAAATGAACAAACTCAATGAAGAGAAACAATCATTAGAAGATTCTAAAGCTGATATTGGATGGGGAAGTCAGATTAGATCTTACGTGCTTGATTCTTCTAGGATAAAAGATTTAAGAACCGGTGTAGAAACAACAAATTGCTCCGCTGTGCTTGATGGTGCGATAGATAGTTTCATTGAAGCGAGCTTAAAAGAAAATATTTAGTTAAAGTATCAACTATGACAGAGAATCTATCAGAAAATGAACTTCTTCAACAGAGAAGATCTAAGCTTGAAGAGCTTAGAAAGAAGGGGATTGCTTATCCTAATACTTTTAGGAGAGACTCCCTGTCGGATGATTTAAAAACTTTATGCGAGGGTCTTTCAAAAGAAGAGTTAGAAAATAAATCTATAGAAGTTTCTATTGCAGGGAGAATTATGCTCCAAAGGATAATGGGGAAAGCCAGTTTCATTACAATTCAAGATATGAAAGGTCAAATTCAAGCTTATCTTAGATCTAATGACTTACCTGATGGTCAGTATGATGAATTTAAAACTTGGGACCTTGGAGA
>CEWG01042842.1_pt1 | contig 12137 bp, 9 predicted proteins | sample 361411 | NCBI WGS metagenome assembly CEWG01 (sample SAMEA2622173, study PRJEB7988) | marine metagenome | biome: marine biome (ENVO:00000447); feature: surface water layer (ENVO:00002042); material: "saline water (ENVO:00002010), including plankton (ENVO:xxxxxxxx)" | depth 5 m | reverse complement strand
AATATCACATTTGTAATCTTTATTATTAAAAATTAGTTTATTAACACTATTTCCCTTGATTTCAATTTTTTTAAGACAGTGGTTTATCTGGTAATTGACCCCTAGTGATTTCCCGAGGGAAACCATTGCGTTTACTAAATCATGAAATCCATTCTTAGGCTGGAAAGTGCCAAGCCCAAAATCTGCATAGTTCATAAAATTATAAAAGGCTGGAGTATTTGATGCCTTTGCACCTAAAAATAATACCGGAAATTCCAGTACTGATCTCAATTTAGGGTTTTTGAAATCTTTATGAACATCTTTTCTTATTGTTGACAAGAAATATCTTATTTTTTTTAAAGTTTTTACAGAAACGAGTTCCAATGGACTTAAGCCAGGCATTTTGTATAGCATATCTGAAACCCCAATTCCATAATTTTCCTTAGCTTTCTCAAGAAATTTTTTAAGTTTTTTTCCGCTTCCTATTTCTATTTTTTCAAATTTTTTAGAAATCTTTTCAATGCTGTCTTCAATGTCGATGAAGTCGTCTAACCCAAAATAAACTCTGTAAGCTGGATTAAGCTTTTTTATTTCATAAAAATCTTTGGTAGACCTGTTAAAATCGTTAAAAAACTTATCAAAAACATCTGGCATCCAATACCAGCTTGGCCCCATGTCAAAGGTAAATCCTTTGGCTTTGAACTGTCTTGCGCGTCCTCCAAGTTCTTTGTTTTTTTCAAATACAGTTACATTATTGCCATTTTTAGCCAAATAACATGCAGCCGAAAGTGATGAGAAACCAGAACCAATAATTGCTATATTTTTTTTCATATTTTCAGTGCGCACGAGAAGACTCGAACTTCCACAATCTTAAGTTATTAGGCCCTCAACCTAACGCGTCTACCAATTCCGCCACGTGCGCATATTTAGTAATTTTAGTAATTTTTTTTAAAATTTTTAGGTGTCAATCCATATTTATTTTTAAATGCAGTAATAAAATGGCTTGATGTACTGTAACCAAGTTTCATACTAACTTCATTTACGTTATAGCTGTTTTCGGAAAGAAGTTTTTTTGCTAATTCCATTTTATACTCAAGAAGGTATTGATATACCGGTTTCCCATATATCTTTTTGAATCCTTCCTTTAATTTTTTTAAACTTAGGTCTATTTCATTAGAAAGTTCAGTTAAGGAAGGGGGATTGGTTATATTTGAAATAACCAGATTTTTAGCTTGTTGGATTTTTTTAAAATTTTCTTCATTAGTCAAAAACGGACACTGCTCAATGTTTTGGTCTAAATTTCTGTTATAAATATGACTAAATAACTCATATATTTTAGCCTTGATAAACAGGTTTTTTGTAGAACTTCCTGAGTCAAATCTTTTTAATTCATTCAAAACCAGATATAATTTGTTAGAAATTTTATTTTCATTATAATATTTTTGGTTAATATTTTCATCCTTGAGGAATTGTATATTGTTGCTGTCCTCTGAGAACAGTTTGTGAAATTTTTTTATAGATATTAATACGGATAATACATAGGATTTAGCTTCCATCACTGCATCAACTGGAAGCTTTTTTTTCGGATTGTAGAGTACAATATACTTTCCTTTTGATATGTCCATTTTATAGGCTCCATTATTAAAGGAAAATGTTGCGTTTCCTTCTGTTATAAAATGAAACTGAATAAAATTTAAGTCAATATCTTTCTTTAAGAGTTTGTTTTTATCACTATCATTTTTCGACTTTAAAACAAAGAATTTATCTTCAATTTTTGTTTCTAAAAATGATGGCTTCGTAAACTGCATGAATTGAGATTAATTAATCAATAATAAACTTATCAATAATTAAACCAATTTCATCCCTTTTGATAACGTTTTCGTCAAAAAGAAAAGAAAATAATGGTTTATTTTCTATAGATCGCCTTAATGAAATATCATCTTTTTTTGAATAAATTGAGTTCCATTTATCTAATACAAAAGACCACTTTTCACTGTTTTCATCCCACCATTTCATCGCTTCTTTACAATTAGATTCATCAACTCTTGAGTATTCGTTAAACCCTTTTTCCGAAGCTATAATTACTTCGGAGTTAGACTTTAGATCTTTCACTACTTTAAGATTGTCTTGGTCATGTAACCAACCATCTTTTGTTATTTCGTGACGATTTCCTCTAATCATTATATTGTAATCATTTCTCTTTGTGTATTCCCTTCTAGGAAGGGGAGCATAGGAAGAATTTTCCCAATAACTTTTACCGTCTACATGTATCCATGTAGCCGATCCTTCGTATCTTGGACTATCATCAACTTGAAATACTTTTTGTGTCCATTGCCCTTTTACGTCTTTTTTAGTTTTTGATATGTATTTCCAGTTATTATCACCATCATATTTTAAAAGGTCTTTATTTTGAAATATCCAGTCTTGTCTCCAGTGCTTTATAACATATTTATCCATAACTAATAAGTGCTGAATAGAAATATGACCTTTTTCGTCTTTTATTAGCTTGGCATATTCTAATGCTTTTGCATTATAGTTCTTGGATTTTGAATAATTTGAGTCATTACTATATTGAAAGGTTTCAGAAAAATTGAAATTTATTTCAAAACAACCACACATTTTTTTTATCGCTTCAATATCCTGTTTTTTTTGAGCAATTGTTGAATTTATTGAAAATAGTAGAAGTATAATTATAATATTGTTAATACCGATTTTTTTCATTTATGAGTTTTTTTAATTTAGATAGATGCAACTGTTTTAAAAATTGCAAATTATATTACAATTAATATTAATTATATATTATATTGCAATTTAGAATAACTCTAAATAAGTACAAAATGAAAAACTATATATTCTTATTTTTTTTAATCATATTTTTTTCTTCTTGTGATAAAAATATTTTTGTAGAAAGTGGTGAGATTCAAAAAAAATCAAATGAAATCACCATTTACAGTCATAGGCATTACCCTGTAGATAAAAAACAATATGAAAATTTTGAAAAGAAAACTGGAATAAAAGTAAATTGGGTAAAAGGGGATCCAGACCAACTATTGGAAAGAATGTGGAGAGAGAAAAAAAATACCGCTGATTTATTTGTTTCTGTTGATGCTGGAAAACTGCAAAAGGGTGCAGGAATGGGGCTTTTTCAAAAAATTGATAATGAAATAATTAACTCAAACGTTAGTAATTTCCTTAAGGATCAAAACGGTTATTGGGTTCCAATTACTTACAGAGCCAGAATTTTAGTTTATAGCAATGAAAGGGTAAATGCTTCAGATTTGAGCACCTATGAGGATTTAGCGGATGATAAATGGAAAGGAAAAATTTTAGTTAGAACCTCTTCAAACGCATATAATCAAGCTCTAATGTCATCATTATATGCTCATCTTGGAAAAGATGATGTGACAAAATGGTCAAGAAATTTAGTTAAAAATTTTGCTAGAAATCCAAAGGGAAATGATCGTGATCAAGTTAAGGCAATCGCAGCTGGTCAAGGAGATGTAGCCATAGTTAACTCTTATTACATTGGTCTCTTATTATCTTCTGAAAAGAAATCGGAAATTGACGCTGGAAAATCAGTTTCTGTTTTTTTTCCTAACCAAGGAGAAAACGACAGAGGAACACATATAAATATTTCAGGCTATGCTCTTTCAAAACATTCATCTAACAAAGAAAATGCTATTAAACTGCTAGAATATTTAACAAGTGTTGAAGCGCAAGAAACTTATGTAAATAATACCTTTGAATACCCTGCTAATCCTAGAGTACAGGCTTCAGAAATTGTTCAGTCTTGGGGAGATTTCAAGCGTGATGATTTAGATTTGAATGCTTTAGGGAGTTTTAGATATGATGCTATGAGAGTTTTTGATAAAACAGGTTGGAAATAGATCTTATAATTGAAAAGATTAAGGATTAATATCATGGCACTTTATGAAATTGTTGTAGAACAATATCAAACCGCGATATCAACCCTAAAAAAGAATAAGAAAAAACTAATACAATTAGTATTTTCTGTAATAATATTTGCGATATTATTTATTCCAATTTTTTATTTGTTATTGCAATCTTTTAACAGCGAAACAGAAACTCTAGCGAATTTATATGAAGATAAACTAATTCATGAATATTTTTTTAATTCATTTTATTTGATATTTATCACTCTCTTGTTTTCATTGATTTTGGGGGTGATTCCTGCATGGTACATTAGTAATTATGAATTTTTTGGAAGAAAGATCCTAGATTTAATTTTATATCTCCCGCTAGCAATTCCAACTTATATAATGGCATATTCTTACAGTGATATTTTAAGCTATACAGGACCTTTTAAATTTGAATATGATTTTTTACAGATTGAGGTTTTAGGAATTATTTTAGCATTTTCTTTATATCCTTACATATATACTACTTCAAGAATTTCATTTAGTTTGGTAGGATCAAAATATTTTGATTTAGCTAAGAATTTAGGTTTATCATCTTTTCAAACTTTTTATAAGGTAGTATTACCGCTCTCAAAGCCAGCAATATTTTCAGGAGTTTTTTTGGTAATTATGGAGGTTTTAAACGAATATGGTGCAGTAGAGTATTTTGGTGTTAATACATTTACCATAGGAATATTTAAGTCTTGGTATGCTTATAATGACACTGGTGCCGCTATTCAACTTTCTTCAATTCTTCTATTTATTGTAGCTTTTTTATTTTTTACAGAAAAATATTTTAATAAAAATAAGAGATTTACTTTTTCAAAAAACACCAAAGTAAGTAAATATCATGGTTTAAATAATTTCAAATTGTGTTTAGTTTATTTAATATGTTTTATTCCAATTACACTAGCATTTATTGTACCTGTTTCATACAATTTATTGAATGTGTATTCAATATTTGATAAAGTTAATTGGTATGAATTATATAATTTTACTTTTAATTCTGTCTCTCTTTCATTATTATCTTCAATAATTATTTTAATTATTTCAACTTATTTCGTTTATAACGAAAAAATCTCAAAGTCAAGATTATATTTGTATTTAAATCAATTCATATCACTTGGCTATTCAGTCCCTGGAGCAGTGGTTGGGCTAGGGGTTCTTGTAATTGTCACAAGTTTTGATAATTCGATTGAAAATATTGAACTTCTTGGAGGGTTTTGGATATATTTTTTTATACTAATTTACGCATACATTATTAGGTTTTTGGCAGTTGGTAAATCTCCAATCCAGTCTGGATTGGAAAAGTATCCTGAATCATATGATAATTCTGCTAAAACGTTAGGCCTGTCAAATTTTAAAATTTTTCATAAAGTATATTTCCCAATTAATAAGTACACCTTTTTTACAGCCATAATAATGGTCTTTGTTGATTTGATGAAAGAGTTGCCAATAACTTATATTTTAAGGCCATTTAACTTTGATACATTAGCTTTGCAAACTTATTTTTATGCAATTGAAGAATCTATTGAAATGTCAAGTATTTATTCTACAATGATTATTTTAATTTGCACTATATTATTGATCTTTTTAAAATTTTTATTAAATAAAGCATATGTATTTAGAAATTAAAAATCTTGTTAAAAGTTACAATATCAATGTTAATGTGATCAAAGATTTATCTTTTTCAGTAAATAAAGGTGAATTAATTTCGTTTGTTGGTGAAAGTGGTTCAGGTAAATCTACTTTTTTAAAGTGCATTTCTGGTTTAGAGAAAATTAGCTCTGGAAATATTAAATTAAATAACAAAATTCTTAATTCTAAAGACGTTTTTGTAAAACCTCAAAATAGAAAAATAAGCTATGTTTTTCAAGATTATCCTCTTTTCCCACACTTAAATATTAAAAAAAATATTTGCTTTAATCTTGATAAAAAATACTATAAAAACCTTCAAAAAATAATCAAGCTTACAAATTTAGATAATTTATTAGAAAGATACCCCCACGAAATTTCAGGAGGAGAGCAACAAAGGGCATGTATTGCCAGGGCTATAATTAGGGAGCCTGACATATTACTATTAGATGAACCTTTCAGTAATCTTGATACTAATATCAAATTTACAATTAGAGATGAAATATGTAGGATCATCAGAGAAAGTAAAATCACAACAATTTTAGTCACCCATGACATTAATGATGCACTTAATATTTCAGATAAGATATTAATATTTAAAGCTGGTATTGTTCAGCAGTTTTCAAGTCCTGAAACTATGTATTGTGAACCGGCTAATTGTTATTGTGCTGAGATATTGGGAGATATTAATAAATTTCCAATTGATGACAAAATATATTATATAAGACCAGAAAATATAAAAATTGTTAATAGTTCAGCCAATTCAATGTATGTTGAAAAATGTTTTTTTCAAGGAAAAGAATATAAATTAATTGGTAGATATAAAGAAAATATTTGGTCTATAATTTCTCAAAAACCTGTAAAATTAAATTCAAAGGTTTTTTTCGATTATTCAAAACAAGATTTAATATTTTTTGAAAAAAATTGTTCTAGTTTCTTTACTTCATAATATTTTGGAAAGTCCAGAAGCCTTTTCGATACAATCACTAACCGAAATACCATTAAAGTAGTTGCCGATTACATACATATTTTTATTTTTATTTTCAAAATTTTTAATTTGATTAATTATATAATCGTGATCTAGTCCAAATTGCGGTATCCCTCTCTTCCATAAAAAATCATGCTTCATGATTATGTCACCATTATAGGAAATCAGCTTTCTAATATCTCTTAAAATTTTTTCTAATAATAAATGTTTATCAATTTTTAATAATTGTTCTTGTCTTGTGCCACCTACCATAACTGTGATTAAGTCCTTATCTGCCGGTGCAACGTGAGGGAATATCCTACTATTAAATATAATTCCTAAAAAACTTTTATTATCTGATGGTTTTGTTAGAACACCAAATCCGCTTATATCTTTTTTAATTTTTTGTTTCTCCAACCCTAAGTGCAGTACATATATTGGACAGTAAGATATTTTTTTTAAAGATTCAGAAAGTTTTTTATCAAATATGACTTTGGATAGGGCATAGGCAGGGATTGTTGAGATTAGCTTGTTACATCGATATTTAACATCATTATTTATAGTAATCTCATAAAAATTTCCAATTTTAGAAATTGAAGTTATTTTACTGTCTAATCTAGTTTTATCTTTTATCTTTTGATAAATTTTATTAGTTAGGACACAAAGGCCATTTTTAAAGTTAAATGACTTAGGTATTCCATTTCCTGATTTTTTTTTAATAAAACCTAAAATAACACTGCCATTATTTTGTTCAAATTCCCATATTTTTTTAAGAACATGTTTTGTACTCATTTTTCGGGTATTTCCCGCATAAACTCCTGTCAGAAAAGGTTCTATTAATCTATCATGAAATTCTTTTCCAAATCTTCTTTTAAAAAAATTATAAACTGATAAATTGGTATTACTCTTTTTAATAAAAATCTCAAAAAAAATACGAATCTTACCACTTAAACTTAAAAAATTTGATTTCAAAAATTGTAAAAATGACTGAGGTATTTTAATGAGTTTTCCTTTTTTAATCAGAAATCTTTTGTTATTGTTATTATTTGGGTAAATAACATCACCCTTTATTTTAAGTTCTGATATTAAATTTCGGATGCTTTCATTATTTATTAGAACCGTATTTGGACCATTTTCACAAATAAAACCTTTCTTATTTATTGTTGAAATATTTCCTCCAGCGATTTTACTAGAGTCAAAAACCAAAAAATCCCTATTTTTTTTTTGCAGGTAGAAACCCAATGTTAGTCCTGAGATGCCTGAACCTAGAATTATAATATCTACCTTTTTCACTGTATTACTCATCTATATTTAAAGAAAATAAAGCTTGGATATTCTGTTTTTGATTGACTCAATTGAAAATTTAAATAGATCTCTCTAACACCATTTTTTCAAGACATTTAACCCATTTATCACTATCATTTAAGCTTTCGACAAGCTGAACTTTTTCACCACCATATTCTTCAAAAATTTCTTGATATTCATCCCCAATCTCTATTATTGTTTCAAGGCAATCGGCCACAAAAGATGGAGAGAAACACAATATTTTTTTATCACCTTTTTTTGCTGTTTTTTTTATTACTTCATCTGAGAACGGTCTCAGCCACTTGTTATCAAGTCTTGATTGAAATGCTACTATGTAGTCTGATTTTTTTATTTTTAATCTCTTGGCAATTTGCTTAGCAGTCTCATAACAAGTTGCTTTATAACAAAATTGATTAAGCTCAGTAATTCCGGATTCACATTTATTGTCTTTACACAAACTGTCCTCGTAAACTTTATCTACGTGTCTTTCAGGAAGACCATGAAAGCTGAAAATAACTTCATCATAATCTTTAATATTATATTTTCTGCCCTTTTCAGCGAAAGCATCTAAAAATAGCTCTTCATTATAAAATTGTGAAACAAAACTAATTTCAGGAATTACCCACCAATGCTTGACAATATTCATCACCTCTTCAATAACTGAGCCATTAGTTGCAGATGCATACTGAGGGAATAGGGGAATTATGATAATTTGTTTAAGGTTTTTAAGTCTCAATTTTTCAAGAGCTAGACCAATAGAAGGTTTTTTGTATCTCATTGCATATTCAACATGAAATTCATTTCCTAGAGAATTTTGAAGTTTTTCACTTAAACTCTCCGTATGAAAAATAATAGGAGAACCCTTTTCAGTCCATACTTCTTTATAGATTTTTGCTGAACTTGGGGCTCGAAAAGGAACAATTATCAGGTTAACTAGGATTTTTCTTATTAACCAAGGAAGATCAATAACTCTCTTATCATTTAGAAATTGAAACAAATAACTCCTAACATCACTGGTTTTTGGACTATCGGGAGTTCCTAAATTTACTAAAAGTACGCCGGTTTTATTCATTCTAAATCGTTTTTGAATATGTACCAATTTTCTCGTTTAAAAGTGGATCGAATTCCATCGCAATATTTCTTATATATAAACGGGCTTTATTAGAAATAATGATTTTGTCGTTTTCGATTTTCATAAAATTTAAATTTATGAAATCTTCAAATTTATCATTACTGAAGCCTACATTATCTTTGATTGTGTCTACATCAGTTTCAAATTTTTTAGCAAGCTCAGAAAAATCAACATAATAATTACACATTATCGAGTTTATAACTTCCCGGGTTATTTTTTCATTTTGATTAAGTTTATATCCTCTAAGCACAGCGGTATTCTTGTCGTTAATATTCTTAATATATTGTGCTGCGTTCTTGACATTTTGACTGTATGCTGAAAATAATTGAGATATTGATGATGCACCGAAGCCATAAACCTGACCTGTAGTCCTGGTTGTGCAGTAACCTTGGAAGTTTCTGTGAAGCTGGTTATTTTTTAGAGCTAAATAAAACTCATCATCTGGTCTACAAAAATGGTCCATTCCAATTGCTACATAGCCAGACTCAGTAAATTTTTTGTAAGCGTTATTATACATTTCTGCTTTTTCTTCAGCAGATGGGAAACCGATATTTTCTAATATTTTTTGGCGTGGAAGAATTGACGGTACATGGGCGTATGAAAAGGTAACTATTCTATCTGTGTTTAAGTCAATTGCCTTTTCGATAGTTTTATTAAAATTTTCCACTGTTTGCAGTGGTAAACCATAAACTAAATCAATGTTAGTTCCTTTAAATCCTTCCGCATGAATTTTTTCAATAATTTTAGAGATTGGGTGTTTGGGTCTCCTTCTATTAATAGCATCCAATACTTTTTCGTCAAAATCTTGAATCCCAAGTGATATTCTGTTAAATCCATAGCTTTTTAATAATTCTATGTGTTTAAAATCAAGGTGGGCAGGACTACATTCAATAGCCATTTCATATTCTTCACTGAGCTTGAAGCATTTAAGAATTTTTTCAGTAATTCTTTTTATATATTTCAATGCAATTGCATTCGGCGTTCCACCACCCCAATGAATTTGGGTTAGCTTACGGTCTTTTTCAATATATTTAGAAATAAATTCGATTTCTTTTGTTAGTGCATCGACGTATCTCTCAAGAAAAGGTTTGGTAAATCCTGATTCGGTTGTACATCCACAAAAATGACATATTTGTGGGCAAAAGGGTATATGAATATAAACAGAAACATTTTGTGGATTTTCATAGTTAGAATCAATTATTGAATTTATAAAATCTTTATCATTATATTTTTCAGAAAAATGAGTTGCTGGGGGGTAAGAAGTATATCGGGGACCCTTTTTATTGTATTTGTTTAGTAATTTATTGTCAATTTTCATTTTATCTGTTCCAGTTATAATTCTTTATCCAATCTACTACAAAGTTTACATTCTCAACATTTATCCCTGGAATAAATCCATGTCCTAAATTAAATATCCAATTTGTATTCTTTTGTCCAAAGTTGGTAAATGTGTTAAGTTGTTTTTCAATCTCATTTTTGTCTGAGAAAAATATTCTTGGATCCAAGTTTCCTTGTATTCCAACATTATTGTCAAGCAATGTTCGTGCCGATTCGAGTGATAATTGCCAATCAATACTAGCGATATCGCATATGTCCTTATTTAGATTCTTTAAACCCAAATTATAATTTTTAGGAAAAAATATTGATTTACAATTTTTATCCATGGCTGTATTTAATATTTTTTTTGAGAACGGTAAAACAATTTCAGTGTATAATTCATCCGGAATGATTCCGCAGTAAGTCTCAAATAACTGGAAGCAGTCTATTCCACAGTCAACCTGTTTATTTACATATTCGATAGACGCCTCTGTAATCATTTCCATTATTTTAATGCATTTTTTCTTTTCTTTATAAAAAAGTTTTATCACATGATTAAAATCTTTATTCAATTCATTTCTTCTAAACATAAACAGAAATGTTGTTAGAGGTCCTCCACAAAATCCAATAAGTGGCATTTCTGGTCTTTGAAATTTTATCTCTCTAATGTTATCATAGATATAATCTAGTTTTTGAGGGTTAAATTTTAAATTTTCAATATTAAAATTTTCATCCAAAGCATTATGGAATTTAGGTCCTTTTGAGGTAAATTCAAGTTCTAAACCTAATGCTTTAGGAATTACTAATATATCAGAAAACAGAATTGCAGCATCTACTCCCAAATCGTCTATTGGGAGTAAAGTAACCTTGGCGGCTAGTTTCTTGTTTTGCATCATTTCATCAAAACTGTACTTCTGTTTAAGTTTTAGGTAAGAGGGTAAAATTCTACCTGCTTGTCTCATAAACCAAACCGGTGGGCGAGAAGTCACATTTCCGTTAATATTTTTAATGAATATATTTTTTTTCATAAAATTAATTGTAGTGCATTTTTATTAGATTGGATAATTTTTTTAATATCTTTCTCACTGTAAACAGACGAAATAAACATGCACTCAAATTGGGAGGGAGGTAAGTAGATACCCTGGTCTAACATGGATTTAAAGTATTTTGCATATTTTTCCAAGTCACATGTGATCGCGTCATTGTAATTTTCAATTTTGCCATTATTTGTAAAGAAAAGGGTCATCATTGATCCCGCTCTATTGATCACAGCATTAGTTCTAGTTTCATGAATATTTTGTAAGAATCCTTCATGAATCTTTTTTGAAATTGATTCTAGTCTGTTAAACAATTTTTCGCTAAGTCGATTTAATACGGAAAGCCCAGCACTCATTGCGAGAGGATTTCCGGAGAGTGTACCTGCTTGATAAACTGGTCCATTGGGAGCTAAGTAATCCATAATTTTAGATTTACCACCATAGGCACCAACGGGAAGTCCACCACCAATTATTTTACCCAACGTTGTTATATCAGGAATAACATTATATAATTCTTGAGCACCACCTTTTGCCAACCTAAATCCACTCATTACCTCGTCAAATATTAATAATGAATTATTCTGGTCACACAAATTTCTAAGTTCTGTAAGGAAGTCCTTCTTTGATTCAACCAGTCCCATATTTCCTGCTACAGGTTCAATAATAACGGCCGCAATTTTATCTGGATTTTTTTTAAATTGTTCAGAAACAGATTCAATTGAATTAAACTCAGCAATAACTGTATCTTTTGCCGTATTTTTGGTAACTCCTGGACTGTCCGGTAATCCTAAAGTCATAGCCCCTGAGCCTGCCTTTATCAAAAAGCTATCTCCATGACCATGATAGTT
>CEWG01026971.1_pt1 | contig 12150 bp, 18 predicted proteins | sample 361411 | NCBI WGS metagenome assembly CEWG01 (sample SAMEA2622173, study PRJEB7988) | marine metagenome | biome: marine biome (ENVO:00000447); feature: surface water layer (ENVO:00002042); material: "saline water (ENVO:00002010), including plankton (ENVO:xxxxxxxx)" | depth 5 m | reverse complement strand
GCTAAGACAACTGCCAATCGTTTCTGATCGACACAAGCCTTAACTTTATTCCCTGTCGGTGTAGTCCTAGAACCCCAAGCGTTCTGTGGGCAAGAAACACACATGTCATTCTGCATGGCATGACTGTTCTTGTTTGGATACACACCATCTAGTGAGTAGCAATCGGGAGTAGAAGACTGACTATCTTCTGACCATTCCTCTGCATACCAAGATTTGGATAGCTTTGGATTCGCACCGACAATGACAACATCTATACTCTTGTCGAGTACAGTCTCCTCGTCACCACTGACAGCACGAAACTGTTGGCCTTTGATAGAAATCTTCGGTGCAATCATTTGTCGTCTGCCTTATTCACAGGCTTACGAACATTGACATCTATTCGTGTGCCATAATTAACACCATCGGGAACAGCTTTGTTGGCATCAATATAGCCACGCACTGCTGTCTTACTGACTCTTTTCTCTAGCATATCCCACGCTTCATTATTCTTTATAAAGCCTAGGACTGCATCCCAATCTCCCACTTGGGCAAAGTCGGTAGTCGTTATGAACGCTGTACCGAATGGTGTCTTCTTAGAAGTTTCACCATCAGCATCCATCTTTTCTTTTAGCCACGCTTCAAGTTTGAGAAGATTAGCTTTTATATCTGCAACCTTTTCTTTGGTTTCAGCTTCTATAGCTTCCTTCTGTCCTCTCAACTTGAGGTATGTGGCAATAACTTTATCTGTAGTTAGTTCCATAGTTACCTCGTTTCCTTCTGTATAAGGTCTAGTAAAAGACCTTGTAGCTTTTGTTTATTTTTAAGCCTCTCATACATCCTATACTCTAAGTCTGTTGACTCTATGTGTATGACGTTAGAGACATGTTTCTTACCTATCCTTTCAATACGACCATTCGCTTGAATGTATTGCTCGTTGCTAGTCACTGGCCCATACCACACCACAGTAGATGCGGAGGTAAGAGTTAGACCATGTGCCATAGTCGCAGGGTGAGCAATTAGTACATGTGGATTCTTTTCATTCTGAAAGTTATGAAAGATAGTGTTACGTTTTGAAGCTGATACCTCTCCATTAACAACAGCTACCTCCCAGTTCTTTGAGAGTTCTCTTTCCAACATGTTTAATGTTCCTGTAAGGGGAACAAAAACTATAACCTTACCTCCAACTTCTTCTATAATCTCCTTAATAACTTTGACTCTTGGCGAACAATCAACTTCAATATGCCTGCCATCATCTCCGTACACTACACCACAACTTATCTGTACAAGTTTCTGTAGCTTCACGGCTTCATTGACAGCAGTGATTGTTCCTTCTTCCTCTAACTCAGTCATAAAATGTTTGAGCATTATCGTGTAGTGTTTCTTCTGTTCGGGGGTGAGGTCTATCTTTCTTGTCTGATAAACTGTATCGGGTAGGTCAAAGCATTCATCTCTTGTATACCTAACAGCAGGATACAGGATGTGCTTTACTGTTTCTATTGAGTCGGGTCTTGGTATCCACTTCCACTGACCTATCTTCATCATCGTTGCTTCTTTGAAAGCAGTGTATGTTTTAGTGCAGTATGGACTATCCACTAGCTTTGCTAGTGACCAAGCATCGGTGGGATCATTCGGGGTAGGTGTACCTGTCATCAACCACAAACGTGTTCTCGGGTGTTTGTCCATAAACTTCCTGAGCGTTTTGAATCTATTTGTCGATGGGTTTCTAAGAACGGCGGCTTCATCTACAATAACAAGGTCAAACATGTTGACAGCATCATCGGATATAATATTGAAACCATCGTGATTAATAATATAGAAGTCTGCTTCTGTCTTGAGTAGCTTCTTTCTTCTTGCACTTGTTCCATGCAAGGTTACTGATGTACGATTAGGGAAGTTCATAAAGATACCATCACCCCACACTCTCTCAAGTGTAGACAGTGGTGATATAATTAGAACCTTCTTAATCTCTCCTATCTCCATGAGATAATCTGATGCCCACAATGCTGACTGTGTTTTACCAGTTCCTATCTCATTAAGTACCAATGCCTTTCTGTGCATAGTAAGGAAAGCAGAAGTCATACGTTGGTGTTCGTAGGGTGTAAACCTACCTTCCCAATTATAATAATGTAAGATTGGTGATGGTGCTTGGAATCCTAGATTGCGTAGTACCTTAACTTCATCTAGTTTGTGTGGTGCTACAACAAGTTCTGCTCCGTCATACTTTAGCATGCGAGCTGTAGGTATAGTTTGCAATATCTGATTAGGGTGCTTTGGCTTGATAGCAAGAGCCTTCGCTTGTTCAATAACAATCATTTGTTATCTCTCCAAAAACTTCTGCAATCCTGTGCCTTCTCTATATAGTCTACAACCTCCTGTATAGTTTCTTCACTGTAGACTAAAAAACATTTACCACCATTCATCTCTATGTCCTCCATTGTTTTGGTTTGCAATGCAGTCGGCTTCTTTGTTTTATCAGCCTTGCATTCTATACCTACAAATTTACCCTCGACTATGGCTACTCTATCGGGTATGCCTGCCTTACCGAAAGGCCCACTCTGTGGACTGTAAAACCAAACACCAAGTTCTTTTAGCTTCTTATCTAACTTGCGTTTAATTTTTCCCTCGGGGGTATTACTCATAATATAATTATCTTTACATATATGTCAAGTTGAATATTCACAAATATTTTTTGCAGGGCAAAACCTACATAAACCACTAGGTTTTGGTGGCCAATTATTATTTGTAAACGACTGGTTAATCCGTTCTGTTTTGCTTAGTAACTTTACCCACATGTCATCTGTATCTACTCTACTATATGTGTGTGAGTCTAGTGCCATATCCTTCAGCCATACAAAAGTTGACTGGACTTTCTTTATGCTTGGAAAATGTTGGAACACCTGCAACGCAAACATCTCTAGCTGTGAGAAGTCGGGTCTGCGTTTACCTGTCTTCCAATCCATAACGATAGCCTTATCATCAAACAAAATAAGAACATCAAGTATGGATCGTAGCCAAGCGTCCTTCTCCCACCAAGTTGTTGGTGTAAGGTTTTCATTTAGTGTTAGCTTCTGCTCTACCTGTAAAGTTCCACCCATGTCCTCTATGCTTTTACATAGAGGTTCATAGGCTTCTGACTCAGTAGGTAATGCCACCTGTTTATCTAGTCTATGTTCAAGTGCTTCGTGTACTCGTTCACCATAGATAGTGGCATCACTACCTGTATCCTTTACTTCTTTAGTTACCCTCTGATGGTAGTATCGTTTAGGGCAGTTCTCGTACATCTTAATAGACGAGAATGAATGTGATAATGTCATGTAGACATCCTCTTCATTATGTCATACTTCAGCATCTCAAGTATAGCTACGGTTTCTGTACTGCTTTCTAATATACTAGAAAACCTTACATACTCTCCGTCTAACTTTACCATGACAAGTAGTTCCTCTGCCGAGGGGTTCTCCTTCACGGCATCGGATACCTTGTTAAGTATCTCAAGTATCCTTTGTTTCTTATTATTATGTGCCTTAAATTCGTTAGGCAATTCATCTTCGTTTATCATTTCGCTTCTCCATAATTATAGCCTACACCCGACTCGCATGCAACAGGCAAGTCCTTTGCCCAGCGCGGTGGGGTAGACATCTTTCTCTCAACAAGTTGTCGTGCGTGTGTTGTGTCGTGTTCCCGGGTAGTGATAATAACTTCATCATGTACTTGAAAAGCAACATGATATGACTGTCCGATTGATGCCATCTGTTCTGCGACTACAATCCTAGCCAAAGCCTGTACCACATTCTCTGTAACTTTACCTCCGTAAATTCTAGTCCAGTCAATCTTCTGCTGTTCACCAGTCAGTAATCTTTTCTGTGTAAGTTTACGGAAAGTCCTAGCGTCAGATATATATTCGAAACCATCAGCCGTATTACGCAACGCATGGTATTTTATTTTTAGTCCATTAGGTAAAGTGATACCATCCTTATCGTAAGGTAGTAATTCACATATGTTACCCGATGCACCCGACACCATACCATTCAGAGCATGACCACAGCTATGCCATAGTGATACTATCTTATGGTTCTTCTGTCGGTATAAGTTTACAATACGTTTGGCTTCGTTCTCATCTATATCTACAGCTATACCACCTTGCCCAAGAGCAAGAGTGGCTCTAAACTTTACATGACCCATACCATACCCGAGTCCAAGAATACAAGTTTTCCCTACAAACCTTTGAATCTTATCATCTTTTGTAACCTTCTTGCCATAGACTTCAGATGCAAACTCACTGTATACATCCCTGCCCTCACGGAAAGCTTGCACAAGATCATCTTGTCCTGCGATATACGCAACCATACGGGCTTCTATCTGTGATGAATCACAAGCAATCATTACATCCCCTTCGGGTACAGTGATAGCCTTACGAATCGCACCATTCCTAGGTAAGTTCTGTAAGTTCAGCTTATCGCCACCACTAAACCTACCTGTATGTGCGCCATAGTAGTTGAGCATAATAGGTAATGCTCCCCTGTCTGCCACTTTCATAAGGTTCTCAGTCCTAGTCTCTTCGATGGTAGACTTTGTACCAAGTCTTGCCGCCACTAGAGTTTGTACCTTTGGGTTAGGGTGGTCGAGTAAAGCAGTAAACTCTTTGTCTGTCTTTGCAAACGCATAGGTTTCTTTACCAGTGCGTAGGCTAGTCTTCATCGGTGGTTCTACACCAACAGTTTCTAGTATCTTTGCAAATATTTGATTAGACATCAGAGCCTTCTTAACTCTGTCCTCACTAATACCTTTGAGTGCTAGTGATTCAATCAGTTGTCGCTTGTCATCCTTAACCTTTTGTAGATGGTCAGATAAAACCTGCCTGTCTAGTTGTATAGTAGGCTCAGTATACATACGGATTGTTTGGTCTATAATCATAAGTTCAGACACAGGTACTTTCTGTCTTAGCTTTTTATATAGTTTGTATGTCAAGTTTATATCCTGCAAACAATAGTCAGCATACCTGTCAAGTTCTTGTGGTGAGAAGTCTTTGCGTTTCTTACCAAGACCTTGTATAATCTCATCCCCTTTTTGACCAAGGTTATAGAAGTTTGCTAGTGCCTTGAGAGAACCCCCCACAGTAGAATGATGAAATGGTCTAGCCATAGACAAAGTATCAAACCAAAACTTAGGCTTAATACCATACAACCAAGATAGGATAGCACCATCGAACGCAGTATTGTGTGCAAGGATAGCATCTTCCGAATAGTCTAGTGAGTTCAGAAACCTGCCGACATCCTCCCCACTATACCAATCGGGTGGGTTATCATCTACCTTTACACCTACACCAATAACCTCAAACCTTGGGTCTCTGATGTAAGCTTCAGTTGTCATCTTAGATAGGGAATACTCACGACTATAGTATGTTTCAAAGTCAATCGTGATTACTCTCATTGCTTCCCCCTTGTAGGAACTTGTTCTCCTGCCAATGCACCATAGCCACACATGTCCACATAGTTATCAACATGCTCGGGGTTCTGTTTTATCCTAGCTACTTTCAGTAAAGCTAACATGACTGGTACATCGTGGGGGTTAAACTCAACCCCCTTGTATGTAGTCCACAACTCTGCCGTAACTCTAGCATTATCTGCAAAGTCTCCGTGGTCGTCTTGTCTGTCTACCGATGTTAGCTTGTCTGCTTTCTTTAGTATGTTACCTCGTTTATACTTAGCATTCTTTCTGCTCATCGTTACCTCCATGTAAAGTGAATAATTCCACACCTTTACCACATTGTAAAGAGTGTTCGTTACAAATGTTCACAGCTTGACCTGCACTAGCACCCATTGCCAACGCACCAAGTGCTATCTCCTTACCATCTCCAAACGCACAATATGGTGCATCGTATGGTAACAACATCTTGTACGATAATTCATACAGTCCGTCTTTCTGCACAACGATTAGCTTTGCTTGACTAGGTGGTACATCGGGTTTGATATCGGGCATACCTTGCTGATACCATTCCGATAGTTGTCTGATGTAGTGTGCTAGTCCAACACCTGTAATGATTACTACTTCTTTATCCTTGCTCATGCCATACCAAGCCTTTGATGACTCCCATTTCTGAGAGCCATCATTAGCCATTCTGTCAGTCGCAAGGGTCTTTCCATCCCATGCTATTACTGTCATAGTTTCCTCGCTTCCTCTATTGTTAAGCTATTACTTCCGTAGTAGCTGTATTTATATTTTTCCTCACGTTTCTCATCATGTCCTTCTTTCTCAAAGACATCGAATCGTCTACGCAATTCAACCGACATGTCTGTCAGTATCTTGTGAACACCATCAAATACTTCCTTGCTTGTAGGCTTGGACTGTTGGTAGTACCCACTCGGTGGTGTAGAACAGAAACCAATCAGCAACTCTTTTGAGAACTCGTTGTCTCGTATTGATTTCTCAAGCAAATCAAGCCAAGGTTGACTAGACCAATCGGGTTGCTTCCAATGGTATGTACTCTGCCCTTGTCTCTCTGCCCACACCTTCTCAATCAATGGATCAAAGGCACGAACCTTTGCCCTTGCTTTGATACCACGCTTGAACTTCGCTAGTGCTTGTCGCCATACCTTACGCTCGTCAGCTTTCTCAACGAACTTGTCATCGGGTCTACGATTGAGACACTCACCAGTAATGATGTTGAACTTCAGACCTTGAAAGTATGCAGGTGCTTCCTTCATCATTTTGCTTTGTATGGTGTATGATGCCATGTAACATGATGACTTGAAGTCATTGCATATAGCTTCGCCAACATTGTCAGACAGCATCTCAGCTTTCGCTAGTTGGTTCTTGTACCAATCTTCTACTCTGCTAACCATTGCTTTGGCATGACTGCCTGTATGTTGTACCCGATACAGACCTTTCTTGTGTCGTTCGAACATGAATGGTATCCAACGATACGCTGATGACACGATAGATTGTGAGTGTTGCCATACCACAGATGGTGGTGCAACAAACTCCACTATGTTGTCAGGTGTTATACGCATGAAAGGTGTACTGCCGTACCCCTCAACGTGAACATCATAACATGTGACACCTTGTTGTACTGTTTGAAACAGTCTGAAGCTTGCCGATATCTTACGACCCTTCGACTTGTCACGACACCTTGCAAACTCCTTGGCAAACTGGTCATAGGTTTCTAGCCTACGACCACCATTGTTTGTGTCTGCATAACTGACGTATCGTCTCTCATTCTGCATCTCATGTTTGATGTACTCGATGAGTTCTTGTTTGTTAGTTACTTCCATAGTTACCTCTACTTTCTTGTTAGTTTGTTGAATGTTACTTGAGCCGTCATACTGTTTAGGTCTACACCAATATCTTCTGCTGTCTTTGGCTTGACCTTCTCAGTAATTTTCTTGTGACGTTCCTTGGCATCATCGGGTAGTAAATCCCACAATGGTTGCCATGCTTTCAATGCAGGTGCTAGTGTTGTATAGGTAGTCACAATACGCTTGACCCCTGCTACAAACTCATCCTTCTTAGCTTCTGCATTGAAGATACCTTGTGTGTACTTCTTGAATGGTTCATGCAACCACTCAAACTTCTCGTTGTGGTAATCAATCTCATACCTTGAGTAGTCCATGTAGTACCCACTATCTACCTTGTTTTGCCACTCGTTCTTTGGTGGGAATGGCAATGGACTTGGTAGTTGTAGACGTAAGTTCACATGTTTCCATGTGTCCACCTTAGTATGTGCTGATTGCCATACATCTTCGGGTGCATTCTTGAACCCTGTAAGGTCTAGTTTGTCAATCTTCTCAAAGAATCCAGTAGGCAAAGCATTCATCTTTGCTTGGATATCTGCTGAGAACAAACTGTCATACAGTTTCTTACCCCAGTCTTTGGGGTAGTTCTTCTTTGCTTGTTCGATGTTGTCATCAAACATTCGCTCTGCATTCTTGACGATATCGTCTTGCAGTTGTTGGCTAAATCTTACTGTTGCCATGTGCTATCTCCTTTGTTCCATTGTTTAATTAAACTACGGACATGTTCTTCTGCCATAGTACCTAGTTCCTTGCGTATCTTCTCGAACGCTTGTTCGTTGGTCATGCCATACTCATCTAAGCATGTGACCAACATTGTCTCTGCTTCAATGCAGAGTTTTTTAACTTGACCCATTGTTACCTCCTTGTGGATAAGCTATTTCTTTGTCGGGTATTTCGATGTACCCTCTTGTTACTTTATGCTTGAAGTAGAGATACCCATTGGCTCTGTGCATAAACATATAGCCGTTGAGTATCTCCTTACTTGCGTATTCAAACACCTCATCTATGTCGTGTTCAGTTACGAGTTGCCTAGTCATTGACACCCTCCATGTATACGACCTCACCCCAAGGGGCAGTGCCTTTCATGTTGGATACCCATAGGACTGGATACGCAGGCTCGTCACCAAAGTCGTCACAACACAGGTCTGTGAGTACGACACAGGCAACAGGATCAATGTCCTTGTCCTGCATGAATCTGAAGATAGGACTGAACGCAGTACCTCCACCACCATGTGGTTTGATTACTGGCTCATCATCTTCAAAGCAGTCGTAGTGACAGACAACAGAGTCAAAGTAGATGACATGTATCTTGGTAGGCGATAAGTCTTGGTAGACTTTAGTAATCTCACTCGCAAACTGAGTGAGTTCCTCCTCGCCAATCGAACCCGATGTGTCGATAGCAAAGCATAGTTCACCTAGTGCTTCACCCGATACGCTCGGTAGATACATACCTTGTGACAAGAACCTCCTGTTTGGTCTTGCCCAAGTCCTCGTGTCAGTACGTTGCTTGACAAGAAACCTCTGCATGACATCTTTCCAATTCACTCGTGGCTTCATCAAGTCACCAACGAATCGTTCAAGTCCTGCTGATAGTTTGCCCATCATCTTTGCAGACTGAGCCGCTTGAGCAACCTTGACTTTCCACTCTGCTTTCTTCTGCTCAATCTCAGCAGGGGAAGAGTTCTCCCCTGCATCTTCGATGTCATCGTATGGTTTCATTCCGTCACCATACCCACCATCACCATCTTCGGGCATTGGTGGCAACAAGTTGTAGACACCATCGGTAGTACCACCACCTTGCTTGAGCAAGTCTCTGTCCATGACACCACCTTCGATGAACCTGCCAATACCCTCGTCTTCAAGCATTGGATTGATGACAGCATCACCTGCATAGTTCCAACGCTTTGGGTCACGACCATTCAAACGAAAGATGTGTTCGAACATTGGGTGACAAACTTCGTGAGCAACGAGGAACAACAGTTCATCGTCTTTCAATGGCTCACAAAAGCTTGGGTTAAACAACACACGGCTACCATTGGTAGCCGCTGTTGGAACATCCTCTGATAATTCAAAGGGCATGTTCATTGCCAAGTTACCAAAGAACGGATGCTCAAGTATGAGTGCCGTCTTTGCCTTGGCGATTCTTCTTTCTAAGTCCATTAGTTACCTCCCATAAATGCACCCATCTTGTCCATAATAGCCTTCGCTTCCTCAGCCTTGGTACGTCTGAGGTCGGGGTCATTACGCAAACTTTCAGGGTGGTTGTTAGCCAAACTCCCCTCAACTTGTTGTCGCATGGCTTCCAAGTTAGGGTCGTCAGCAAAGTTCAACCGACTAAGTATTGAACAGACTTCCTTAGTATTCTCTACCAAGGTATCTCTGAACACAGACTTAGGGTCGGCAAGTTTCTCAGCCATGTGTTTCACTCGGTCATACAATCTCTGCCAAGCTTCTTGCATAGCTTGTTGAGCCGCATCTTGTACCCTCGACTCAACGTCTTGCTGTATCTTCTCCAACTCCTCGTCACCGATACTCACTCGGAAGTCATTCGATGGTACTGGAAACACAGCCATGTCCATCTTGAACTTACGTTGGATATCATGCAGAGCAGGATAGTCAGCCTTGTTGTACAACCCTGCAAGAAATCTCTGTGCATCTGCATGCAGTCTTGGATACTCTTGGTAGAATGTATCAACAAGTTGTTGCCACTCGCTCTTCTCTTTCCTAAACTCCGTCATAAAGTTTAGGTAGTTAGCTGATGGCAACATCATCGTACCTTCGATACCCCAAGGTAAGGTGTTCGTGTAGAACTTCTTACGGATTAGGGTAGACTTCTGATGAATGTTAGTCAGAGCATCGTTCATTGGTAGCAACGATTTGTTGTACCTACCTGCTGTCAATGCACTGGCATTCTGTTGGGCTACCTGTTCGGTAGCCCTCTTGTCATATTTTCTTGCTGTCCATTGAGAAATGTTCAACTGAACTAGCAATGCTTTATCGCTCAACTTCATAGTTACCTCCTTAGAATAGAACGTCTTGATGGTTAATCGCCCACTTTGTGAACGCTTCATGTGATGCAAGGTCGGGGTTCTTACGACTTGCATACGACACACACAACACCGAGAACTCGGGCGACATACGTTCAGCGAACTTCACGATGTTACCAAAGTTTTCTGTGGTTGCTCTCTCACCCAATGCACCAGTAAGTGCATAGCAAGTAGCAGGGTCATCGGGTACAGCCACAGACATTGGTGACTGAATGATTGTGTCGGGGTTAGGTAGCTTCCGTTCAATCTTCAAGAAGCCACTAAACTCAGCTGCCGCACCTTCACCAACAGCACCCTTGAATGTCTCGTACTCTGCTTCAACAGGTACAACACCAATGGCATCGGACACACCTTCAACCCAAGCACGAGGGGTTGGGTTCACATCCCTCTGTGGATCAAAGTCATGTAACAAAGCAGGACGGAATCGAATGAATGATACGACAACAGGTTTCACTCCGTTATCAATCGCCCATGATGTCCAGTCATCAAGGTGTGTCTCCAACTCATACACAGTCTCACGATTACGCAAGTGAGATAGCACTCTGTTAGCACCTGCCCTGTCTTGTTGTCTGTTACCAGTAGACACGACCATCCAACCCTTCTTCATTGGCTTGCCGTGTAGATTCCTAGCTTGACAGATGTTAGCCAACACCTTCTGCAAGTCTGCACTCGCTTGGTTTCTGTCATCGAAACACAGGATACCTTCATCGGGTATGTCAGTCCTGCCCTCGTATGGAAACCAATCGGGTAGCTTGTAGTGAAGCATCTCATCACCATTCGGATAGAGGATACCAAAGTCCTCCACCAACATGGTTGGCATATGCTTCTCGATGTAGCCAACAGTTAGTTCTGTGGCAGTATCTTGACACAAGGTTGTTTTACCTCCGCCCGGTTCACCTTCGATACACATAGTTCGTTTGTTCTTGAACAAACTCTTGATAGTTTCCTTCAACAATGTTGCTCGCATTACGCACCTTCCTTTCTGTTATGGTTATACTTGCGATGGTCAAAGCCATAGGATACGACTTGATTGCCTACCCTACTCTTCTTGGCGACTTGCTTGTCTGAGTAGAAGATGATGTCGCCCTTATCATCTCTTACTGGTACTCCACCTTGATGCGTTCTCAGCATGAAGAGTTTCAACGTAGCCTTAGTCATTGGTTACTCCTTCTATAATGTGTTGTAAGGTTAGGCATGAGTTGTATTCAGTCCAAAGACTTTCATCCCATGTCTCACAACCTAACAACAGGTTGATGATTACAAAGGCAAGAAGGAAACCAACACCTGCCGTAACGACAAGTGCTAGTATCCATTCGATTACCTTACGTTTAGTTACAGGGTGTCCGAACATAATCATAAGCTGAACAAACCCCATTCAAAGTAGATGTCTAATACAGAGACAGTAGCTGACGCTAATGCCCCCCATATAATCCACCATGTGATATCATTCATACAAACCTCCTTTGTTGTTGATACCTTTCAGTTCTTTCTTGTTGGATATCACAACGTAGTTAGACTTGTGCATTGGTACGACTGTAAACTTACGCTTACCTGCCATCACCTCTCCACACTTCATACACGTTCGATAACCTATGTTGTAACGAGCAGGTATAACCTCCTCACTACCACAAACATTACACAACTTTATATCTGTCATTGTATCTCCCATAGTTACAAAAAAAGAGAGCATGGTGTTACCCATGCTCTCCAATGAATGTTTAGGATAGGACTTCAATGTCGCTCTTCCTAGATGGTGCTGTTGAAAGGTCACGCTTCTCCAACATTGCCAAGTATGGCTTACCACCAAACCTCAAGCTAGCTAGCAGTACAGGTTG
>CEWG01013532.1_pt1 | contig 12154 bp, 8 predicted proteins | sample 361411 | NCBI WGS metagenome assembly CEWG01 (sample SAMEA2622173, study PRJEB7988) | marine metagenome | biome: marine biome (ENVO:00000447); feature: surface water layer (ENVO:00002042); material: "saline water (ENVO:00002010), including plankton (ENVO:xxxxxxxx)" | depth 5 m | reverse complement strand
TCAATAATCATTAACACATAAAATCCCTTTGATAGGTACGACAAATTCAATGGGATTTGATTTGTACCAGATGAAAAGTCTGCGATCTGTTTTAGAACTTTACGCCCCTGTATATCATGGATTTGTAGTTGTCCACGCATCCACATTGAACTGCTAAACTGAATCATTGCATCGTTCAATACTGGATTGGGTGCAACAACTAAAGAAGTAGCATTTGTCGACTGTTCATATGAGTTGTTGAGAATTGGACTAGCAATCAAGTTTAATCGGTTCTGATCATAGGCATCAAATTCTGTTTCAATTATATTCAAAGACGATGCCCCAAGAAAATCTCCTATGATTGCAGAGTAAACCTGTCGATAATCATGCTGCATTTGGGTATCGAGATCAAAATGCTTGACATTACCACCATATGTAAAACTATCTAGAGACAAGTGATTTCCCGTAAATCCTGGTTTAACTCCATTTCCAATCACAAACATTGGACCAAGGTTTCCATGATCAGTTCCTTTATTTCCATTTTCGATAGGCTTTCTTCCAAATTCAGTGAACGTAGTCGTTACCACATTTTGAGCAATTCCCAAAGCCTCTAAATCGTCCTGGAATGCTTTGATAGATTCACTGAGTTCCAAAAGCAAATCAGCATGCTTACCCAAGTGGCTATTGGCTTGGCTGTCAACCTGATTAGCGTGATTATCAAATCCATCTATACGTAACAAAAATAGTTTAGTTTTTGAACCCCCGGAAAGCATTTTTGCAACTGTCTTTAGTTGGTCAGCAAGATCATATTGAGGGTAGGTTACACTATTTGCGCCTAAATTGAAAACAGAACTAATCCTTGAGGCATAGTTGGTTGCGGTCAACTCCATACCATTGATAAAATTGATATTGTCAATGTACTCTGAAGATTCACCACCATAATCGGACAAGGGATTCCCGATGTTGGATAATTGTGAGTAGAATCCGGATGTATCTTGTCCTGTCAAATTGATATCGACTTTATGTTCAGCATCCGAATGAAATTCATCTGCAGGTTTTTTGTTACCAAGCTGTATTCCTAAAGGATCATCAAAAGTTTTGTGATCAAAAGCAGAATTTAAGTACCTCGCCATCCAGCCGTCAGGTTTATTGCTATTTTCTTCAGTTCCATCACCCCCTCTAGACATCAAAGCCCTACCGCTAAAGTGAGATTTGTTGAGCTGAGGATATCCCACTCCATGAACTATATTTAGCTTTCCTGCATCCCACAGCTTTTTGAATGCTAATAAATTGGGATGTAAAAGTGTTTGTTCTTGAACCCCAAGAGAAGAATCAAGTTCAATTCCTTTATTTGATCCTGCATCTTTTATCCGAATCGTTGGACGAATACTTACGTATTTATCATATTGATTTTTGGGAATAATTGAATTCAGACCATCATTACCGCCACTAAGCTGAATCATTACAATACATCTATCGCGAATAACATCTTCTGAAATATTTTCTAGAAGTTTTGTTCGTGTAAATGCGTTAACCATATGGCCATTCAACATAAATCCAGCCAAAGAACCAGTTGAGGATAGTTGAATAAATTTTCTTCTTTTCATAATGATGGCTTAGGTTGTTTGATATTCTTGTGACCATATTAAGGCTTCAATTAAAGACTCTAGAATAGAATGCACTGTGTTTGTTTTTTTTCCATTCAGGTATTCTGACCAAATTGAACTCCAATAATAATATTTCGCATCCCCTTCTTGTAAAAGGCTTCCGCCATCAAATAAAAAAGTATCGATAAAATATTGCTTTCTATCTTGAGTTGGTGACTCAGGAAACATCATGTTAGTTAAAACATCTACTATTTCCTCAGGGTCTGAGGGATTTGAAACAACTTCTTTAATATATTCTCCAGGGCTGAAATTAAAGTTCCCTTTAAAGAAAATAATTTTACAAATGTTATATCTAGGGATAATGGTAGAGGAGTTAAACCAACTTTTATCATAATTGGGCGAGGAATAATGTGCAGGAAAACCTGCAGGAGGTGTATTTACATCTCCAAAAATTGGATGCGCACTGATATCCAAGAATTTTTTGATAATAGTGTTCTCATAAAATACTCTGTAGTGGAGCTCACCATCATCAATAGGGTCAGGTACAGGAAAGTTGAGTAGTGTAATTGTTTGAAGTACAAGCTCAAGCGGTGATTTGATTAACCCACCTATAATTTCATCTGACGAGTTAGTGTCGTCAGCATCATAAAAATGCTTGCTCTTTAGTAATTGAGTAATAACCTCAGTCAGGTTATAGTTAGCTCTAAATGTTGCTGACAACGGAACAATAATGTCAGTTTCGATCTCCGTTGTAATATTTCTAGAAACAAAAAATCGGTATAGTTTTCTACAGATATACTTTGCCGTTTCGTCTTGTTCCAAGATTTTGTCAATTAAACCCCGCAGCTCAGAATCCATTCGAGCTTTTTTCTGATCCTCACTTTTACCTGTGATATCCCAAGCAGGAATTAGATAATTATCGAAATAATTGCTCAATTGCTTTGCGCCAAAATCATGATTGTCGGGCACTGGATACCCAGTCGGTAAATTACCATTTGCAGTTCCATTCAATGGCATATTTGCACGATTTTTTTTATCAAATCTCCAACCTGTCAAAATTCGAGAAACTTCAGGAATATCGGTTACCTCTGAATAGTTAATCGGATCGCCTTCATAAGCAACATTGCCATTATCATCTATATAAATTGGTTTACCAACACCAATGGTGTAAAGTTCAAGAAGCTCTCTGGCGTAGTTTTCATTAGGGTTTGCTTCAGTATTTTCATCATTGTTTAAAAATTCAAGCATTCTAGGATTGATAGAAACTTGAAAAATTAGCTCTTTCCAATCTGATAGACAAAAATTATCAAGCAACATCAAATAATCATAGTAATAAGAACTACTACCATTGTCTAATTGTGGGGCCGTTAGGTTGGTAAACAAAAAATAAACCATTTTTGATCGCAATGAAGTGTCTCTTCTCGCTTCATCCATCCACCAACCATTTAGAAAATGGTTTTTTCTCTGGCCACCAGAATCATTATTCTCATTTGCAGTTCCGTAAACAGGGTCATCATTTATCCAAGGAGTTGGTTGAGTTAAAGCACCATTTATATAGTGTATAGGTTGGTTTAGGTTTTTGTCACTCGGTGCAAGCAATTTAGAAATTGCCTGATCTACGTTGTAATCTGCAAATTCGTCAATTCTATTTTGGGAGATATTAAAAGAAGCTCTGCGCAACAAATGCTTTGACAATCTATTTCCAAGTTTACCCTCAAAAGGGTCTAAAGAAGCCATACTAATATTTCCTTAAATATAAAAAACGTGTAGTCTAAGACAAAAATTAATATATAATATAAATCATCATTTTTGTGAAAAGAATTAACACTACATCAAGATTCAATATAAATTAATACATTTAGATTCAAAATATATTAAAAATGAAACCACTCATCGAATCCCTTTTCTCCGAAAAATCCAAAAAGATGAGTGAAAGAGTCATCATCAATATTGCGATTTTAAGCTTTATTATTCACCTGATTTTAATTTTTCTCAACCAATTTGGTGTTTTTGGAAGTCAATATGAAGGTTCTAGTTTTTTTTCAAGCCCCATTGCTGCGATTTACACTCCTTTTTCCTTTATTCTTCTTTATGAGGTTTATCTATTGATTTATTATTTACCAAAATCAATGACCATTTACATTGGAAAGCAATATGAAATAATCATGCTGATTGTCATTCGCAGATTGTATAAAGATTTATCGCAACTTGAACTGAGTGATAATTGGTTTAGCATCAAAGAAGACCTACAATTTACATACGATTTATTGGGAACAATCATTCTCTTCATTTTGATTCATCTGTTCTACAAGATGAATAAATTCCGCGTGCGAAAACTGCTAAAGTACACTGAAACAAGACCTGAGATCATACGTTTTATCCAAATTAAAAAGAGGATTGCTTTGTTTTTGGTACCATTGTTTTTTGTGATGGCCCTATACGCTTTTGGAAATTGGGCGTATATCACTTTTCTAAACCCTTCTGAAATAACTGACTTGGCCAATATCAACAACCTATTTTTTGACGAGTTCTTCACTGTTCTCATCCTTGTTGATGTACTACTGTTGTTGTTTTCTTTCACTCACACAGACAAGTTCAACAAGGTGATACGAAACTCAGGATTTGTGATTTCTACAATATTAGTAAAGCTATCTTTTGGAACTGAGGGATTATTGAATTCCGTTCTCATCGTTACAGCAGTTGGCTTTGGGGTGTTGATCTTATGGATTCACATGATGTTTGAAAAAAATAAAATTCCGACCAACTATTAATAAAAGCCTACACTAGTTGAGTTTTGTATAAACTCTGAAATAAACAGGTTTGAGGCTACCAAATTGTTCAAGGATCCACTCGATGGCGGCTTGCTTTTGCAACTTAAACTCACCTCTTTTAATTGAATTAGTGTTGAGTTTATCAAAAATAAAACTAATGCAGGCTATGCATTGTAATCAATGATCGTATGTAGCTATGTTATCGCAGATAACATTTCATCAATTGTACGCAATTTTTTTTCAATTTCATCAGTACTTTCACTACTTTTTTCTCCTTCCTGACGAAGCTGAAGGGCAAACTGCAAAGCACACATCGCTAACACATCTTGCTTGTCTTGTACAGCATAATTTTGCTCATAATGCTTCATCATTTTCTCGATTTGCTTAGCCGAATCTCTCAAAAATGCCTCTTGTCCCTCTGTTACACTGAGTGGGTACACTCGATCCCCAATTGAAATTTTAATTTTTTGCATTTTTAGGATAGTGATAAAAATTCTAAACAAGCATTAATTTCAGCGATGAGTTTATCAATTTGTGTTTTGGCTTTGGTGCTGCTTTGGCCAACGCCTTTTATCGATTTGGCTGTTTTCGCAGCCTCCAATTTCATTCGCAGATCGCGAATCGTATTGCTTTTTTGTTCCAACTCTTGTTTCGAAACATCAAGCCGCTCATGCAAAGTTTTGTTTTCATGCTGCAAATTCTTCATTTGCTCAACCACAACTTGCAATCGGTTGGCAATGGAATCAACAAGTTGGGTCGTGCTTTGCATAAAATTTTGTTTGTACTTCTCAAAGGTAAAAGATTAGATCAATCAAAGCAAGCAATACAGACTTTTACTTTTTGTTGTAAACCCTTATTTTTACATCATGCGAGGATCTCTAGGACTGGTCGTATTTTTGATTTCACATGTACTTTGTGCCCAAAACAATGACCTAGAGGATTACGCTCTTCCTATTGACATTCCGATATTCCTTTCTGGCACTTTTGGTGAGCTAAGAAGTTCGAATATACATGCAGGAATTGATATCAAAACGCAAGGGCGTGAAGGTTTTCCAATTAAAGCTGTTTCCAATGGATATGTATCACGTATAAAGGTCTCAACATATGGATATGGGAAGGTTATTTACATCAATCATTTCGATGGCAATACTTCTGTTTATGCCCATTTAAAAAAATTCTCCTCGCCTTTTGTAGATAAGGTTAGAGATAAACAATACAATGCTGAATCTTTTGAAGTTGAGCTTTTTTTGAATCCAGAAGAACTACCAGTTTCGAAAAATCAAATCATAGGTTTTTCAGGAAATACTGGAGGATCGTTTGGCCCTCATCTTCATTTTGAACTTCGCGAAACAAATACCCAAAAACCTATTAACCCTCTTCTCTCCCACTATAATATAAAAGACTCTATCAGACCAGAAATCAAAGCTTTATTCGCCTATCCAATTGGTGAAAATTCGATTATAAACGCATCACAACAAGAAGTAGAAATCCCGTTTCGAAAAGTGAATGACAGCATATATATTGCTGAAAAAATTGAGGCCATTGGGAAAATTGGATTGGGTATTATCACCTATGATCGACATGACAATACATATAATAAAAATGGTGTTTATGGCATCACTGCAAAATTGAATGGCATACAAGTCAAAAGTTTACAGTTTTCAAAAATTCGCTTTTCAGACTCTGAATATCTCCCAACACTTATTGATTATCAAAGATACAGTCGTACGCGTCAGCGTGTGCAAAAACTTTTTCGGTCATCTTCCAATGAGTTGGAATTTTTCAATCATGTTGATGATGGATTTATTGAAGTCGAGGTGCAAAAGAACTATGCATACCAAATCAAAGTTGAGGATGCCAATCACAATAATCGATACCTCCTCGTGCCAATCGTTGGGAAAGATCAAGAGGTTGCAACACTAAAAAAGAAACAACCAGTGGGTAAAGAAATTGAAACAAACAAAGATTACTTATTCCTTTATGATGGTGCTGAAATATATATTCCAAAAAATGGGGTGTATGATACTAGCCGATTTGAGCTTTCGTATGAGTATAATCAACTGAAAGTCAAGGCAGATCACGTTGCGTTACGAAAAGATTTTCGAATCAAAATCAACGCCCCCGACTCTATTGTTGGACACTATATGGGTGTCAAATCTAAAAAGGAGAAAATCAGGTTTGTAAGCAACACCATTCGTGACAATCAGTTTGTTGCAAAAACCAAAAAAATAGGAATTTACTCTGTTGAGCAAGATACAATTCCACCATCTATCAAGCCAGCGCAGCAATATGATCAGCGATGGCTATCCAATTTTAAAACCTTGCGATTTACAATCGATGACAAGGAAACAGGAATCCGTTCGTATCATGCAACGATTGATGGAAAATGGGCTTTATTTGAGTATGAACCCAAGAAAAAAGAACTCACATTCAACTTTGACGAGCACTTTACTTTGGAGGGTGCAAAACATTCGCTTGAAATTAACGTTATCGACAATGTAGGAAACGAATCGACCCATCAATTGGAATTCTTTAGAAAGTGAAAAATATTTTCATAGCCCTTTTATGCATATTCATCTATGGGAATTCGATTGCCCAACAAGCAACTGTGCGTGGCATTATTACTGATGATCGTCAAAAACCGATTCAGAATGCAACTGTTGTTTCTGAACTAGATGGCACAACTTCCAATGAAAATGGCTTTTATTCTTTGCAAGTGCAATCAAATAAGAATATCCAAATTATCTTTCAACATATTGGCTATGAAAATAGTATTGTAAAACTGCAACTATTGCCAGGTGAAGTCTATGAATTTAACCCTGTGATCATGGAATCGGTAGAGCAAATTGCTGAGGTAATTGTTCAGGCCAATCGAGAGCGAGTGGTCAAAGGAATGACAGTTTTGACGCCAGAAACAATTCGCAATATCTCAGGTGCAAATTCAGGAGTAGAAAACCTGCTAATAAGTCTGCCAGGGGTAAACTCAAATAATGAATTGAGTACACAGTATGCTGTTCGGGGGGGTAACTATGACGAAAATTTAGTGTATGTCAACGAAATCGAAGTCTATCGACCTCAATTGATTCGATCTGGACAACAAGAGGGTTTGAGTTTTCTAAACCCAGACATGATTCAAAAAGTCCAATTTTCTGCTGGTGGATTTGAAACATCTTTTGGAGACAAAATGTCGTCTGTTCTTGACATCACTTACAAAAACTTTTTAAAAAATCAAACGCAACTGTCATTGAGTCGATTGGGAATGAGTTTGAGTTTAGCTCTTGGAAATCAAAAGTGGAATGTAATAAGTAGTTTTCGTCATAGAGATAACGGTTTGCTTGTCGATCAGAAAGAAACAGAGACCAATTTCAATCCTAGTTTTACTGATTTTCAAACATTTGCGACTTTTCATCATTCCGATAAGTTGTTTTTTAACGTACTCGGCGCTTTTTCTATTAATAAATATCGATACGAACCCATTTTTCGGCAAACAAATTTTGGTACGATAGAACAACCAAAATCATTGGTCGTCTATTATGATGGAAACGAAAATGACAATTACTTTGCCTTCACAGGGGCATTAAAAACGACTTGGACTCCGAACAACAACAATAGCTATCGACTGATTTTGTCAAATTATAATTCTGTTGAAAAAGAGCATTTTGATATTTTGGCACAATACCGACTAGGAGAACCCAATACATCCGTCGGTGGTGATGACTTGGGAGAAGTTACATTCACAGAGGGCGTAGGTTCACAGCTCACCCATGGGCGAAACAATTACGCTGCTCATATCATCAACGCAAAGCTTAAAGGAAAGCATATCGATGGCAAGCATCAAATCGATTGGGGATTTGGATATAAAAAAGAAAAAATAAACGATCGCCTTGTTGATTGGGAGGTTGTAGACTCTGCTGGTTTTTCCATTCGGCCACCTGGTGGCTCGATAACTAATGACCAACCCTACACATCCTTTAGAGGTCCACTCGTACCTTTTGCCTATGTCCGAGCAACCAATGCAACTCAGATACAGCGAATGACTGGCTATTTGCAGTGGAGTCATAGGGGGCTCGCTAGAAACACACTGTATTGGCTTACAGCAGGACTTCGTGGGCAGCGCTGGCAACTGAACAATGAAAAGTCCAAGTACATTATTAGCCCTAGGTTGCAGCTGAGTTTTCGGCCAAAAAATAAAGACTATTTGCTGTATCGTTTTGCAACAGGCATCTACGCACAGCCTCCATTCTATCGAGAATTGCGTACAAGCGAAGGACTCATTAACCCGGAAGTTGATACGCAAAAAGCAATCCATGTCTCTTTTGGAAATGAATATCGCTTTTCCATTTGGGATCGCCCATTTTTATTCCAATCTGAACTCTATTACAAACACTTAGATAAAATCAATGCCTATTCAATAGAAAATATTCGAATTCGTTATGTTGCCAATAACAACACCAAGGGATTTGTTTATGGTCTTGACTTACGATTAAATGGAGAATTTGTTCCTGGAACAGAGTCTTGGATTAGCCTAGGGCTGATGTCAACTAAAGAAAATAGAGACAATAGAGGATATATTCCAAGACCTACTGATCAACGTTTTAAGTTTGCCATGCTCTTCCAAGATTATGTTCCCTCCATGCCTTTTTTAAAAATGAATTTAAATCTCGTCTATAATTCTGGTCTTCCTGGTGGTACTCCAAACTATGCAGATCCATACAATTATACTGGTCGTCTGAGAGATTATAAACGAGCTGATTTAGGAATTTTTTATGTCATTAACGATAAAAAGAAAAAGGGATTACCTTTTTTTAAAGATCTGATGGTTGGCTTTGAAATTTTCAATGTCTTTAATGTTCAAAATGCAATTACAATGACATGGGTTCGAGATGTTTCTAGCAAGTCACAATTTGGTATCCCAAACTACATGACACCAAGAGTCTTTAACATCAAATTGAATACTCGTTTTTAGGAGTTGATGTATTCTTCCAACACATTCACAAGTTGATCAATGTCTTTTTTGGTATTAAATTTAGAAAAGGATAGGCGAATCGATGGAGATTGCAATTGCTTTTCTGAAAGGATATGATTCAGCACATGAGAACCTGTTTCACTTCCTGCTTGACAAGCACTTCCCTTAGAGCAACAAATTCCCTTCAAGTCAAGCGTAAACCCAAGTAAATTTGCTTTGTCTGCACTCATTGGGATTCTGACATTTAAAATTGTGTAAGTACTCTTCGAAAAATCGTCACAGCAACCATTGAAAGAAAGGTTTGGAATTTTGCTCGTAAGTTGATCTATGCAATAACTTTTTAGATCAGTAATTTGTGATTGATCATCGTCCAAATTCGTATAAGCATGTGAGAAGGCTTCCCCCAACCCAACGATATTATGAACACTCTCTGTTCCTGCGCGAAGACCCCTCTCTTGACCTCCACCAAACAGCAAACTTTGAAGACCTGTTTCTTTTCGAATAAAAACAAAACCAATGCCTTTTGGACCATGGAATTTATGTGCTGCTGCAACTAAAAAGTCAATTGGCAATTCTTGTAAATTAAGACAATAGTGACCCACCGATTGGACAGTGTCAGAATGAAAAAATGCATTGTTTTTTTGACAAAGATTTCCAATGGTTTCCAAATCTATAATCGTTCCCAATTCGTTATTGACATGAATTAGACTCACCAATTTCTTAGTGCTGTCATTTTGCAGGAGTCTTTCAAGATCATCAATATCAGGCGATCCATCAGGCAAAACCTTGACATACTTGACTGTAGCAGAAGATGTTTTTTCTAAGTTTTCGACTGCATGAAGCACAGCGTGATGTTCAATTTTTGATGTAATGATTGTCTCTACCCCCAGTCCATGAACAGCACCTTGCAAAATCATGTTGTCGCCCTCAGTTCCGCCAGAAGTAAAAATAATTTCCTTTGGATGAGCACCAAGTTCTTTCGCAATCGACTTTCGTGTGTTTTCAATCAAGCTTTTCGCAGTTCTTCCTTGACTGTGAATTGAAGATGGATTACCAAATGAAGCTGACAAAGTTTGTGTCATAATGTGAACAACCTCCTCTAGGACAGGAGTCGTTGCAGCATTATCGAGATAGATGGAATCCATAAAAAATTTTATTGAGTTTCAAAATCACAAAAGGTATTAATGATTATCTGAATGCTAGACAAAAGTTGCTTTTCATTAATCACCAATGGAGGAGCAAATCGAATGATATTTCCATGGGTGGGTTTAGCTAATAATCCGTTGTCTCGAAGTTTCAAACAAATATTCCAGGCCGTTGAACTCTGTTCAGAATCATTGATTACTATTGCATTTAACAATCCTTTCCCTCTAACAAGTTTTATTAACTTATTTTTTTTAGCAAAATGAGATAATTTTTCTCTAAATATTTTCCCTAACCTTTCTGCATTTTCAGCTAAATTTTCTTCTACAGCAACCTCTAATGCAGCCATAGCTACCCTACATCCAAGGGGGTTTCCTCCAAAGGTTGAACCATGCTCACCTGGTTTTATTGTCATCATAATTTCATCAGCAGCAAGTACCGCAGAAACTGGAAAAACTCCACCAGACAAAGCTTTTCCTAAAATTAAAATATCAGGTTTAACATCCTCGTGTTGACAGCAAAATAATTTTCCTGTTCTTGAAATACCAGTTTGAACCTCATCAGCAATAAATAATACATTTTTTGACTTACATAATTCATAGGCTTTTTTTAAATAACCTTCATCCGGTACTATCACTCCAGCCTCGCCTTGAATAGGCTCAACCATAAAACCAGCTACGTTTGGATCTTCTAAAGACTTTTCCAAATCTTTTAAATCATTGTATTTAACTATATCAAAACCAGGTAAATAGGGACCATAATCATTGAATGCACTAGGATCTGTAGATGAAGATACAGCAGCTAAAGTTCTTCCCCAAAAATTATTTTCGGCGAATATAATTTTTGCTTTGTTCTCTTGAACGCCTTTTATTTTATAAGCCCATTTTCTACATAATTTTATGGCCGTTTCACCCCCTTCTACTCCAGTATTCATAGGTAAAATTTTATCATAACCGAATAAACTAGTCACATACTTTTCATATAATCCTAGGATATTATTGTGAAAAGCACGAGAAGTTAAGGTTAAAACACTAGATTGTTCTTTTAAAGCTTTTACAATTTTAGGATGACAATGTCCTTGATTTACTGCTGAATATGCAGATAAAAAATCGAAATACTTATTCCCCTCTACATCCCAAACATATATTCCCTCACCTTTGCTCAGAACTACAGGTAATGGATAGTAATTATGTGCCCCATACTGAAGCTCATCATGTATGTAACGATCCGTTTTAGATGCAATCTTAGGCTTCATCACCAAAGTTTTGACGAAAGTAGTCAAATATGAAGCAAAAAAAAAGACATTTTACCCAGACCTCTTGTGATAATATTTAAAAAATATTCTGCCGTATATAATTTTGAAATAAACAGCTTAAATATAAAAGTGTATATAATAATATTTAGAAAAATTTAAGCAATTCTAGGCCCCTGATATCATTATCGACCAAAATGCATTTTAATTTTTTCATGTTACATTTGGTATTCGTGTAAGTTAAAGATTTGTTGAAACAACAAAAAAATTGGTTCTAGTTTTCGAAATATTTTAAATAAAAAAGTAAAATGAAACTCATCAGGAGTGCAAATAACGATACCATCAAAAACATTGTTGGACTGATTCAAAAATCATCCACAAGAAAAAAAAGTGATGTATATGTTGTTGAGGGACAACGCGAACTCCAATTGGCTGT